>Ga0197144_100685_pt1 | contig 12969 bp, 11 predicted proteins | sample GBS85_MetaG_FD_148670 | JGI IMG/M metagenome (GOLD analysis project Ga0197144, IMG submission 148670) | Sediment microbial communities from Great Boiling Springs, Gerlach, Nevada, United States - GBS 85_MetaG | ecosystem: Environmental > Aquatic > Thermal springs > Hot (42-90C) > Sediment...
ACCTAGGGCAAGAAAAACAGTTGTAGCGAGAAAGATCGTCGAACTCTACATCGAGGAGAAGCTGAGACCGCCTCCAGCCCACTCAGCGACATAAATCTAAATACCGTTCCCACGGGGCTTTGATGGGAGGCTCAGGGCCCGTAGCTCAGCGGTAGAGCGCCCGGCTGTTAACCGGAAGGTCCTGGGTTCAAATCCCAGCGGGCCCGTATATACTTTACCATTAAGGTATAAATGGGAGGGAAAGGAAGTGGGGAGGGTTTGTGGCCGAGCCTCTTCTCCAGGTCGTGGGAAGGTGCCCCGAGTGCGGAAGGGCGAAAGTTAAGTTTAAATAAATATTAATTTATGAGATGTAAGCGAGAACGATGTCGCTAACCTATAGCGACATTTTAAAGGCTGTAAATTTCGGCCGAGCTGGTGGCCGGTGGTACATTCTTCCGCGACTCACGAGGGCGTTAATTTATGCATCTTTGAGCTACACCAGGGGTGGAAGGTTTATAAAGAGTCCATACGCTGTCGAGGCTCTTGCGCCGCTCATAAATTTTCTGATGGGTTCAAAAGATTCAGACATAGATGTAAGTAGTGTGGAGGCTGCTCCGGCAACTCACTATAAGCCTCAAGAGGGGGCACCCACGCTCGAAGGGGATGCAGCCCAAGAGCTCAGGAGAATGGTATTGGTCGCCCTTGAAAAGCTTAGGAGGCGTCCCGACGCTGCAAGGAGGGTTCCACGTCTTACGAGGGCATTCCTCAAGGCCGTAGTCAGGGCTCCCGTAAAGTTTGTGAATAGGGCTCTTCTCTCCACAATAATTAAATCATTGAAAATCGTTAACGAGGCTCTCAGCCCGAGGGTCAGGCTGATAAAAATGGGATTGACGACGGCGTGGGGTGCAAGCATGACGGCCTATCGATGGGGCAACAAGGAGGCCCTGGGTTGGAGGAGGGATGATGGCTTCGCGATTTATTGGGGAGCGATGATTCAGAACTGGCCGAAGTCCATGCAAGCACCCCCAACAATGATCTAACACTGGCTGAGGAGCGAGTAACCAATCAAAACTTCCTCGCCAATGAATATACACCACGATGTGACGACTTGGGGATGCTGATGGACATCCAGCGCCGCCCCTCAAACCACCCACACAATACGAGGATTGGGGACCCCGTAATAGTTGCCTGAGCTACTACTACACTTCTCAATACCATTTGCACTGAGCGCGCCTATCCTAGGCTTGAGGAGGGCCCTGCTCGTTGGAATTGTAGCAACCTTGCCAGACCTAGACGTATTGATGTATCTGCACAGGTCGTTCACACACTCAGCCATATTCCTCTTAACTTCGATCATTCCCTTCGTCTTCGCGTCTTTAAGGCTTGGTAGGGGCTTTAGGACAGTCTTGGCATGCAGCCTATCCCTACTAAGCCATCCACTACTAGATCTATTCCACTCGCCGACCCCCATCCTCTTCCCACTCACAAACTACAGCTACCATCTATCCCTGAAGATGAACGCGGTGATCTCAGATAGAATCACCCCATACATATCAATATCATCAACTATGGAGGAGAACAGCTTCAGGGCCTTCCAATACCTCGACGCACCGATCTTCACGGACGTGGGCTTCATAGCCTCACTCATGCTCATAGGATTTCCGTCAGTATATCTAATAGTGAAGCCTTCAGGAAGTGTTGTTGCCCGAACAATGAGGAACCCCCAAAAAGCTCAAAGAAACATTGATGGAGACAGCCTGGCTTCCACAACCGTTCCGCTGGGCCAAATAACTAAGGACGACGTGACCATCCTGATACCTACACTTAACGAGGAAGAGGCAATAGAAAAGGTCATCCAAGAGGTAAGAGAGTGTGGATTCAAGAACATACTAGTGGTTGATGGATACTCCAAAGACAGGACTGTCGAGATAGCTAGGAACATGGGTGTGAGAGTAGTGTATCAGACAGGTCAGGGGAAATCGATGGCCTTAAAGACGGGCATAGAACTGGCTCAGACACCGTACATATTGGTAATGGATGGTGACGGATCATATGATCCACGGGACATTGAACGTATGCTTGGATTAGCTATTGAGAGGAACTGCGACGAGGTCATTGGATACCGTGTAGATAGGGAGAACATACCACTACTCCACAGGTTCGGCAACAAGGTGATAAGTACCTTGATAAGCTTACTGATGGGCCAGAGGGTTAAAGACCCTTGTAGTGGGATATACCTTCTAAGAACAGACTTCGCGAAGCAGCTTGAAATAACAGCTACGGGATTCGACATAGAAGCTGAAATAGTCTGTCAATCACTAACCTTTGGAAAAGTCATAGAAGTCCCAGTAAGATATCATAAACGTATCGGCAAACCTAAGCTAGCTACATGGGGTGCCGGTATTAGAATAGTTTTAACAGCATTAAAGATCTCTTGGCTATACAGTCCAGTCTTAACATTCTCTTCGCTTGGCTCAATTCTAGGTGTAGGGGGACTAGCGATCCTCTTCTGGCAGCTCTACATGAGATATATCTTTGGAGAGAAGGCATGGAGTATTGGCTGGGCATGGCTCGGGCTAATCTTACTAATAGTCGGGATACAGTCATTCACTATAGCGATAATCTCGTTAATGTTAAAGAGGCTGGAGAGACGCATAGTGAGACTATACTTGGAGACTGAATCATGAAGCCGCGATATATGATGAGAAGAGACTCTTTTGCGTCATGCAGAGCCTTCCCCGGCATATAGATCCTAGTGGGCTGTTAGATGATTATTCGAGCGTTACAGACTGCAAGCCGGAGAAACATTACCTATCAGCTGATCTTCAGTCTACCTCTGACACTGCTGAGATTGCATTCCTTCTCAACAGCAGTAGTATCCTTCCATATAAAACTGGTCGAAAGACGATTACTTCAAATTCTAAAAAGTATAAAGAAGTAAATATCGAAAACTATAGCGATGACCATTATAGAAAAAGTACAGGTTAATGACAAGACATGTCAGTATAAGTGATTCAGTGCACATATTTTTTGGCGAAGATGTTAGAGGATAATTCAAGATGTTTAAAAAGGAGACTTCATGAAGTTGGAGATGTTAACTCACCTTAATTAAATGACTACAACCACCCTCCCTAATTCTAAAGTTTAGGTCCTCCTGACCGAGACATGATTTTAATAACTTTATTGTTACGGAAAGAGAGAACCTCAGGATGAGATACTGTCAACTTAAGGTAGGTTTATGGCCTGTGCTTATCCTCTGTTTTTTTGGTGGTTATCTTGGGATAAGCATAGGCCAGCTTTATGTATTGTTTAGTGGTAGAGAAGTCTTTCCTAGGAGGAGGTTTGACCCTTTGGTTGGGGCTGCTGCGGTCAAGGCGTATACGATGGGGTTGGGCTTGAGGCAGGTTGCGGCGTTCCTTGGTGGTGGGGGGTTTAGTGTTGGCAGGGAGTCTATCAGGAGGTTGTTTCTTAGGGCTGGTGAGATAGGGATGGTGTGGGGAGGAGGGGCTTTATAGCGGTGGACGGGACGGTCGTCTCCAACCTGGCTGGGAGGGCTTATCTATGGGCCGCCAGGGAAGTGAGGATTGGTGAGGTTGTATCTCTACAGGTATCTAGGGGTGTGGGTTTGGGTGAGTGCCTGAGGTTCCTTGAGAGGGTAAAGAGGGGGTGTAGGGGCAGGCCAACAATCTATACGGGTAGGGGGCAATGGTATGTATGGCCTACGAAGATTCTGGGAATAGGGCATAGGAGGGAGACATTCGGTACGAGGAACTCGATAGAGCAGTGGTTCTCCAGGCTGAAGAGGAGGATAAGACAGTTCAACCTATACTTCCCAACACACAAGACAAAAACAACAGAGATGATGGATAAAGGCATGGACAGCCTTAAGTTGACAGTCACAGGATGATTAGAGATAAATATAAATAGCTGCAGAGTATTAAATACCTGACGCAAAATGGCAGGAAGAACTGAAGTAAGAAGAAGAAGATTCCCAGCGGCGTTCTTGATTATCGCTGCTTTAGTAGCTATTGCATTAGGACTAATAGTTTTCGCGTTACTACCTCCAACACCACCTCCGTACGTAACATGAATGGCTTCCGATTAGTTTGTTTAAGTCAAATGGTGGTAACTTTTTGTAATGATTGGTTAGAGATCGTATGCTTTCCCTTTCAATTAAATCAACTAAAATTCAAATCGATTTTGGAAAACTATTCATGCTTTAGACTTCAATTTAACCATATAGTTTGTTCTTATATCAGCGTGTCGTGAAGTTTCACGCGGTAAGTTTTCCTAGCATGAATCTACGTTTCTATTTTGTATCCTCAATTGTGTTGTTCTTAGCGACCTTTCTCGTGGCTTGGAGCTTTTTAGCCTTTAGGGTTCTTCCATGGTGGACTGATGGAGGGTTATGGCTTAAATATGCCAACGGCCTCATAGGAATATGGTGGCCTCTGTGGGATGAAGAACCACTTAATTATCCACCGCTTTTCCCATCAATTCTTGCTCTGCTGACTTACCTAACGAAGGATCCATTATTTTCCATAAAGTTCATGGCGGCATTCGTATTTTCATTAAGACCAGTAGCTGCTTTCCTTTCTTCAATTCTTATATTTCGAGATAGGCTAGTCGCGGTCGTTGCAGCATTAATAATGGTGTTACTTCCTATACACGTTGAGATGCTTGGATGGGGAGGCTATCCCAATCTTCTAAGCTCATCGCTACTCATGATCTTCATCGGATTAATGGTCTCATGGCTCAGGGGAAATCTAGGAAAATTAATTCCACTACTTTTTATAACATCGGCACTTATAGCCCTAGGCCACAACTTAACTTTCCTTGTGTACGTTACGACCCTCGGTATAACCTTAGTCTCGTTACTGTTGCTACGGCGAGGTGTGGCTGCCCTGAAAGTATTAAGCATTCTTTCATTCGCTCTCGGGATTTATCTTTTCTATGTGTTCGTTTTCCTATGGCCACCTAAGTATTTGTTATATAATGAGGCTGCGTATCATCATTTAAAGGTTACCTTGTCTTCTGGCTTCTTAACATGGATCTTTAAAAGCGGCGGCTTCTTGCTCACACTATATTTTTTGACAGCGGTAACAATATCTTCCACCATTCTACTTAGGAAGATGCTGCTAGAAGTAGGTGTCCTAGTAGTATGGCTAATTACCCCTCTCCTCATAGTGAATGTGCATATACTGGGTATAGCATTAGATTACCAAAGAATCTTCCTTTTCTTTGTAGATCCTTTTATTCTATTAGCGGCTTTCTCTTTTCAGCTATTATCAAATGCAACAAGGAGCAATGGTGATCTTGCCATCGCAAGGTTAAGAGAATGGTTTTCTTGGATTCCTAGACCAAGTCTAATCAATATTTTAAAGATACTGTTGCACTTGTCGTTAATATTCGGTGTAATTGTTGCTGTTTCCTCCTCGATTATTTATGGATACTCAACCTTTAAGAGTGTTAACTCGTGGTATAATTTTAAAGATAAGTATGGAGACTTGGAGAAGCTTGAAGCTCTAGAATGGATCAAGCACAATACTCCAGCTGACTCTACTATAGTTGCTGAAGAAGAGATAGCTAGATGGATAGAAGGCTATAGCTCTAGAAGGGTATTAATGTATGCCCACCCAATGTATCTCTTCGTAGAGGGTGAACATCAAAGAGCATACGATGCAAAAACAATATTATTATCGTCAATCTGTTTAACTAATGGTAATGTCGCTAGCTACGAACCTCACGACCCAAGAGGGAATATCTCAACTAGGATAGCAGTATGGGCTCGGGGAGCCTTGGAGGAGATATTTTTCCTTGAATCTAATTCAAGCTATGTAGAGGGATATTATGGAACGAAAGCATTTAGAGAGTATCTTTCAGACGCTAAGAGCGTAGAAGTCCACACAGGAGACAACAGTATTAAGGTTGCCTATATATTTGAATGGTTCGTCATCGAAAAGTATCTCTCAATAAACCCTGAAAACAATCAAGCAATTATAGTCTTCAAGACCAGGTATACTAACTCCGATGCCGTGCTCGATAAACTTGTTGTTGAGTTAAGAAAGTGGCCTACAAGAACTATATGGGAGGTTCGAGTCAAACCTAATGGAACGCTACTCTTAACCACAGATATAGGCAAGATCACGGTTGAAACGAACTCCATTACAGCATTTCCATTCGTTTTCGACACCCACCAAGAAGCAGTCATAATGTTATCTTCATCAGAAAAAACCAGTACAATAGGAGAAGTAAGGCTGATTCATTCAAAAAACCTTCTTAAACATTATAATGCTAAGTATATCGTTGTCCCTAGGCTTCAGGAGACTCAGGCTAGCCGGAACATTCAACTAAAACCATTCACAAGGGCTGAATACATGCATCTACTAGACGACCCCTCCTATCAAATAGTCTACGAAAATGATCGGGTAATAATCCTTGAATTTCTAGATGTTGACGAATATGAGAAGAAATTTAGGTCCGCTTAACGGTGTAGAAGGTTTTTGAAAAGACATGAAAATTGCAGTGGTCTGTGAAGGATTTAAGCCGTATATCGGCGGAGCAGAAACTAGATATACTAAGCTTACGGAATACTTAGCCCGAAAACATGATGTAGATATTATAACTCTATTCCAGAAAACGCTCCACCCTGAAGGTGAGTATGTATCCGAGGTTGAATCTTATGGAAAAGTCAGGATATTTAGATTAAAGGTATCCGCTAAATACTTTCTGGAGGACGGCACAAGGTCGTTGAGGGGAGTTAAAGAGTTCTCAAAAAAATGTACTGAACTCCTCAAACTGAATAACTACGACATTATTTTAGCGAGCGAGTGGCCCCTCCTCCATATCACATATATCAGGAAGGTAGCAAACCGCAACTTAGTCATCGATTGGCATGAGGTGTGGGGCCGGTATTATTGGCGATTCGGGTTAAAAGGGTTTGCAGGATATATTCTGGAGAAGATCACGGCAAAGAGTAAGGGTGTTAGACATATTGCTGTGTCCAGCTTCACTAAAGAAAGGCTCCAAAATATTTTAGGAGTTAAAGACAAAATACCCGTCATTTGGAACGGCGTAGATCCTGCCGAGTTTGATAACATTCCTCATATCGATAAAGAATTTGGAAAGATATTGTTTTTCGGCAGATTCGCCCCACATAAGGGTATCAACTTATTGGTAGATGCATTTAAGATAGTCAAGAAAACAAATCCAATGGCAAAGCTGTACATAGTGGGCGATGGACCACTTAGAGATGAAGTTATTACGATGACATCAGGGTTAGAAGATGTCCATGTTCACGTAGCTGTTCCCAGAAATAGATTGCTCGAAGTAATTAAAAGTGCTTGGGTCGTCGTAATTCCTTCCCAGAGAGAAGGGCATGGTATATCTTATCTAGAGGCTATGGCAGCTGGAACGCCCGTCATATCTATTAGAAGCCCATACAACGCATTTTCAAACATGGTGGAGAATGGTGAACAAGCTATAGTAGCAGAACCAGAGCCGGACTCATTAGCTAAAGCAATCAACACATTATTACACGACGAAGACCTACATAAAAAATTGTCCTATAACGGTAGAATTTTTGCATCGAGGTTCACTTGGGAGGATATAAGCTTAGAATTGGAAAAGGTATTGGAAGATTTCCTCGATGATGACCGCTAGGTCGCCAATTCTCTTCCAACGAATAATCAGCGGACTCATTACAAAAATTTACTCATTCATACATACTGTGGTGAATTTACGTTTTAGGGATTGGATCTATCTGGCTCTGTTTCTCTTGGGACCAGTTGTTTCGGGGGCTCTAATCGGGGTTAAAATTTTTGCTGAGTATCTCCCCCCAGGGGACGATCCCGGTAATTGGCTGAAGAGGATAAATGCTTTTCTCGGAAATACCTACCCATTATGGAATGAGGGGCTGGTCTCATATCCGCCCCTCTTTCACATGGTTGCGGCATTCTTAACGCTTTTCAGCGGAGACTCGGTCATGGCTATGAAGATCTCAGCATTACTTTCTTTTATGTTGATCCCCATAACATCCGGTTGTTTTGCATACAAGATTTCTGGAAGCAGGCAGGTCTCAGTAATAACATCTCTTGTAGTATCATCCCTTCCAATGCATTACGAGATGATCTGGTGGGGCGCGTATCCTAATCTCCTCGGAATTGCTCTCCTACCAATAGGAGTCTATGCCATCATTAGGGTCATTGAGGGGTATTATTACTTCAAGAGTTTTGCGGGTCTTGTCTTGATTACATGTCTTATAACATTAACTCATCATCTGACAGCAATAGTGTTTGCTGGGATACTTGTCATCTCCATTATTATCCTTTTGTATTTAAGGGCCTTTTTTTTCAGGATTAGACTAGCCAACATTTTATCGTTAACCATAATTATCGCTTATACTGCCTACCTCATTAGGTCTGGATACCTCATCGCAAATCCACTCATGACTCAGGTTGACCTATATGAGAAACTACTATGGGCTTTCAAGAGCCCGATTGTACTCTACATACTTATAATCTCATCGATTCTCGGCATCCTGAAACTTATCCGTAATTGGGATGTCTTCTCAGCTACATTATTGTCCGCATGGATTCTATCACCGCTCCTGCTAGCTCTATCACAGTATATTGAAGTCGGCGTTGATGCCGGAAGATTCATGCTGTTTCTAGGGACACCGATGACTATAGCCTCTACTATGGTATTACCGGACCTAAAGGAAGCATTTAAGATAAGTAAGACGCCTCATAAGGGTGGTAATGAGTCTGAATACTCTATTGAAATTAGCATAGATAAAATTTTGCCAGCAATATTGATAATCACGCTCTTAGCTCTGAATCCGCTTGCCGCAATATCTACAAATGACTCAGCGTACGAATATTATGACTGGCTTTCTAAAGATTATCGAAAATATTCGGATCAAGAGAGATTACAAGTCTTAGAGTGGATTAAGGAAAACACCAGCGCTAGTGATGTAATTGTTGCTAGCTATCATCTAGGTAGGTGGATCGAGGGCTTTAGTAGTAGAAGGACTTTGATGGATATTCCACTAAATACAATTGCGGTGAGAGATGAGTTTTATAGGTCTCTCTCAGCCCAGACAATACTTTCATCAAATTATAAGGTAGCAAATGGATACTTTATGATAGATGACCAATCACCACTAGCACCAACGTTTGCTCCACTGATATACGTATCAAATAAGTGGGGTTATGAACCAATATTATATCTTGATGATTCTTCCGTCAGATTCAGTTTTGAGAGAGGTGGTAAAACTTGGATAGAAGCTCCTTTCAAGGCGTGGTTATATAATTACTCCATAGAAAAGTGGGAAACGCAAACAAGGCTTATACTCTTTTACCAAACTATAGCACTAAGAATAAACAAGACCGTGGAGATTATGAAAAATACGCCATACTTTAAGATACATTACGATGTGGCTCCAGCAACTGACGCGAAGCTCAAAGAGGCGCAGATTACGTTGTTTCTGGCTTGGGGAAGGATTATAAAAGATTTAAAAATTATCGATAACGGTTTCAGACTCTCGACTGGGACAGGTGAGGTCGTAGTAACAGTTGATAAGAAATTAACCCATGTTGAGGCGGGAATTTATGAAGAATTTAATCAGCACAGAGTATTCATAAAGATGCCGTTAAAGCCTGAAGGTGACTCATTCACAATAACCTTCAATAATCCTAACCCGGTCTCTCAGTATCCACAGAACTGGTTTATGAGCTTTGCAGAAGCCTCAGCAGATTTTAAGCCCAATTACATCGTCGTACCGAAGGAACATCCATTCCATAAGACTAGGACTTGGACGCCGCCTTATCCAAGCGGTGAGGTCACGTATGTGGAAGACGCCTTCGTCAGGGTTACCTTCAGTAAGGCGGGAGCAAGCTGGGTGGAGGCTCCATACAGGGGTAATGTAACACAGGAAGTGGTAGTAGAAAATGGTAGAGTGATAAGTTATGAGACACTAGGTCTAATATTTCATAAAGAGGTCAAGAACGAAGGTGACGAAATCACGATATCTTACAGGGTCGAGCCTAAGCCCGGAGTGAAGATTGACTCAATACAAGTTCCGATATGGCAGGCATGGGGAAGGCATGTCTCGTACGTTAACATCTCTGGGTACAAAGCACTGGTTGTAAGTGATGCTGGGAGTATACTAATAGAGATAGATAAGGATGCTTCCCTCAGTCATGGATTAGACCCCGAGTTCAAGGCGCCTAGAATCCTTGCTTTCAAGAAGGCGGTAGAGAATAAGGTTGAGATATCGATAAGGTTCAGGCCTTTAAATTATCTATCATCCCTGACTTATGAGTATGTGTCAACTACTAGGCCTCATATGACTGAAGGAGACCGCGTAAACATAATTAATGAATCTATTCGGTTTGAGCCTGTCTTCGAAACGAGCAACATAATAATCTACGAGATAAAATGGCCTCAAACTTAACACTTCCTGAAGGCTCCCACCCCATGACTATTTGGAGAATAGCATTCAAGATTGATAAAGTGGTCTATCTCCTCAGTTTCTTAATTCCGCTGGCAGTCAGGTCTATTCCAGAACTATTATCACCGGTCCCGATAGGCTTCGATACAGTGATATATCTGGTTCAGGCGAAAAATTTGTCGAGTAAGCCGGCTATTCTTCCCTTCTTTTCAAAAATATTGAGTATATTTTACTCGTTTGGCGTGGATCTAATTGTGTTAATGAAGATTTTACCACCTCTATTTTTCGCTACCACGGTTTTTCTTGCAGGCATGTATGCTCGTAAGAGGCTGGGCTGGAGTTGGAGAAATACGTTGATTCTAATTATAATAATGACTTTTTCTGCAGCCATGTTGAGGATGTCTTGGGACCTTCATAGACAGTCAGCGGCGACTATACTGCTTCTAGCTTATCTATGCATGGATCCGTGGAAAGATCTAACTACGAAAAAAGTCGTTACATCATTTATTTTGATTATGTTTATAGGTTTGCTTCATGAGTTAGTGTTAGTAACAGTGATTGCGATAAATTTTTATCTAGCGTTATTGGCTTTGAGGAAGAAAATGTTCAAGAGGGGCTTAATCTTCATCATACTGGCCATAACTCCTGTTATATGCTATGAAGTAGGCGCCTACGTTACTTATTCTAGACCCATTGACCCTACGGGAGTGTTTGTAGATCTATCAGGCGAGTGGTCTGGAAAATATGCTAACTTGGTTAGTTATGAAGTTGGCATCCTCGTGGCTACTTTCTGGTATGTTCTTCCATTGGCTCCTTTAGGCTATTTCTATGATAGATATTTTACTCCTTGGATGTTAGTGATGTTGGTGGGATTTCTCTCGCAGATTTTAACCCCGTTTTTTGCAGTTAGACTTGGTGATAGGTGGATGCTTTATATGGCGATTCCTTTGATGTTTTATGCCTCGAATGCTTTATCGAGACTAAATGGTTCTAGAAGATTTAGGACTGTGGCAATAATATTTACGTTGATTATAGTCTGTATGAATGGGTTTAGCATGCTCGGCGTGGTTCAACCGTTTAAATTGCCTTCAAATCTCTACATAGGGTTTATTCCATCTACGATGGTGTTCTCAACAGCAAAGCCAGAGCATGTTACTGCCATAATTTCTCTATCCCAAGTTATTAATAATGTTTCGGATAAAAATGCATGTATAGTCGCACATGAGCCATGGTTCAGCCATTGGGTTAAGTATCTTACCGATTTGGAAGTATATTCGTTCCCAGGCAATAGTCCAGACCCCGCTATCTCAAAAGCTGTAAGTAGGGGTTGTCGAGAAGTCTACGTCGTATGGTTTAAGGGGCAGGTAGCAGGGGGAGAAGTATTATCTGAGGATGACCAGATTGCGCTGTATAGAATATCGCCTACCAGGACTCTACAACAATGAGTTATAGTAGCGTAGAGTAGTAAAAACGATAGGAGAGATTTATGAGTAGTCGGAAGCCATTTGTTGTTGCCTGCATCCCGGCCTACAATGAGGAGCTGACTATAGCTAAGGTCGTGCTGAAGGCTAAGAAGTATGTTGACAAAGTGATTGTATGCGATGATGGTTCTACTGATATGACTGCTGAGATAGCTGAGGCCTGTGGGGCTGAGGTGATAAGGCATGAGAGGAATATGGGTTATGGTGCTGCGATAATATCATTGTTTAGTAGGACTAGGGAGATTGGAGCGGATATAATGGTAACTCTTGATGCTGATGGCCAGCACGATCCCGACTACATCCCGAGACTTATAGAGCCCATGATGAAGGGTGAGGCGGACATCATTATAGGATCAAGATTCTTAGCGAACGAGGCTGATGTTCCGGCTTATCGGAGAATAGGTATAAAGATAATAAACTGGATTACGGGACATGAATCCAATAAGATATCAGATACCCAGTCCGGATTTAGAGCATACTCGCGAAAGGCTATCGAAGCTATACTACCAACAGAAGCAGGAATGGGAGTAAGCACAGAAATATTGTTAAAAGCAGAAGAGAGGGGTCTCAAGATAAAGGAAGTTCCTGTAAAGATAATATATAGTGTTGAGCACCCATCAACATTAAATCCTCTAATTCATGGTTTAGATGTAATATTTACTACTTTAAAGCAATTATCCATTAGACACCCGTTACTTTCTTATGGAGTACCGGGAGTGATCTTATTACTTATAGCCCTGATTTCAGGCTCTATGATGATCCATTTATTTAATGCAACAAGATATTTTAGCCTCCCTTTGGCGATGATAACGATTGGTTTTGGAATAGCAGGAATTCTCTTTTGCTCCACAGCTTTGATAATATGGATATTAGTAAGCTTAATTAAGGAATTGAAAAGCAGATGACTTCGGTACATCTATCTTGAAATTGATGAAACTGATTATGTGTTATGTAAGGAAGGAGAAATAGTATCTCAGCAAAAATGCTGATGTCCTTATGAACATAATTCTTTTCACACCTGTATATTATTCCTCGCCGGGAACGCAAATGAGAGTC
>Ga0197144_100692_pt1 | contig 12893 bp, 8 predicted proteins | sample GBS85_MetaG_FD_148670 | JGI IMG/M metagenome (GOLD analysis project Ga0197144, IMG submission 148670) | Sediment microbial communities from Great Boiling Springs, Gerlach, Nevada, United States - GBS 85_MetaG | ecosystem: Environmental > Aquatic > Thermal springs > Hot (42-90C) > Sediment | place...
TTGTCAACATCGCTCACCAAAGGCAAAAAGGCTTCAACGAACGCTCTCGCTTCGCCGATTGTCTTGTGCATCTTCCAGTTCGCTGCGACCACCGGCGTCCTCATTCCCTTTGCCCTCCTTCCGCTCGCTTCGTTTTTCGTCAGGTCAGCAACCGATGGCAAGTTTGGCTCAAAGACTTCAGCAGCGAAATAGGGAAAAAAATCGGAAGCAAAATCAGTGTCGCGCTGAAGTCACTTTCGCAAGTAGCAGTGACAGGAGACCTAACTTTCGTTCTTCCAAACACCACAACCCTCAGCAAGCGGTGCTTGACCATCAAACCACAACCTGAATCGGCTAAAACGCTTGCAGCAACTCAAGCATTGCTCTATCAAGTTTGTGCCCGCGCCAGTCTTCGTATGCTACATCGGTGCGACCACTGTCAAGGATTCCGAAAGAGCCTCTGAAGTTCCATAGCGCCCAGCCCCAACCCATTTCCTTCCAGACTGTCAAGCAGTCCCTCATCCAAGCGAGGACAACTTTGTGAGGTGTTTTGTTGTAAGCGCCGAACTCACCGACCATAACCCCAACGCCTTGCTTCTCAAGTTCCTTCCATGGCTTGTAAAACTCCCTCAGCCGATTGATGTCCCAAACGGTATTCCCTTCCTGCAGCGGGTAAGTCGGTTCAGCCCACTTGTCGCTTCCACTAACCCATTCGGCTCGGTAGTGGGTTAACCTGAAAGGCTGATAACCTCTCGTTGCCGCTGCCACTTTCAATCCCACAAGTTCGGTTGGGGCAGTGTTACCCCAATCCCGACCGTCGCAAATGATCAATCGCTTCTCATCGTGCTTTCTGATGGCTTCAACCATCCTCTCAACGACTTTCCTGTGAACTTGCGGGTCAATGTTTGCGGGTTCGTTGAAAAGGTTGAAACTGAGTTGGGAGTTGGGGATGCCTTGGTAGCGTTTGGCGAAGTGAGCCCAATGAAGAGCGCAAACCCGTTGAGCCTCTTCATCCGTCCAAAGGGATTTCGGTTCAGGAGGTCGGGCAACCGTGTAACCGGGAGCGCGGTGGAAGTTGATGCAGACATGAACACCATACTTTTCGCCAAACTTGACAGCCTCGTCTATCTCCTTGAGCACATCCTCCCGAAACTTCGTCCAATCGTTAGGCTCAATCCAGCAGCGGTAATCCATAGGCAACCGAACGAAGTTGAAGCCTAACTCGGCAATCCACTCAAAATCTCGCTCAACGAACTTTGCGTTCCGAGCAACATTGAACTTCTCAAGCAAGTTGAAGCCACGCCATCTTGGTAACTTTTCTGGGTTCGCTTCAGGGAGCGTTCGTTTTGGCGCCGCCATTCCTTCCATCGCTGCCATTCCAAGCACCACCTTTCCTGTCATTGCCAAAAGTTCCCGTCGCTTCATTGCCCTCACCCCTCGTTTCAAATCAGTGCATCTTCTGTCCAACCCAATTTGACGAACTCAATTCGCTTCGGGTCACTCGTGCCCAGTTTGTATTTCTTGTCGGCGACGACGATGTGCTTCGGTGGCGTCTCAAGGGCAATTTCCCTCCCGAAATACTGCAACCGCTTCGCTTGAATGAGCCTTAGTCCCATTGCGTCAATTGCCACTGGGTCAAAGGAAACGAAGATGCCTTTGTATTGCCAGACATAGCGCGGGTCATAATGGTGTGGACCACGACCGTGAAAGAGGGGCGTAAGGGCAAGCAAGATGTTGAGCCTCGTTTTGCCCTTGACAATAGGTAAGTGCCAAATTGAGCCCAAAGGCGAACAAGCGTCGGTATGGTAATCCGATGGGTTGGTCACGAACATGATGTAGTTTTTGATGCAGCCACCAATCCCAGACCACCAATGAGTTCGGACAGGACGGACATTGATGAGTGCGGTGCAAGGAGCCAAAACGGTGTGGGCTTGTCGGTCGTTGATGCGAATGTTTTCGGGCTTGACACCAGCGTCAATCAATCGTCGCTGAATGGCTTCCTCAACTTCCTTCGGTGTCGGCAGGTAAGCCCAGACATTCGTTTTGATGCCGACCAAGTCGGTTGCCTTGACCAACTTCTTCCACGATTCAACTGGGTCTTTGACCCCGACTAACTCCATAACTGCTTCATCAAGCATCTCTTGGAGCACTTTCATGTTGATCCGACCGCTCTTGTCAAGCACATCAGGGTGACGGATGAGGACGACTTTTGAGCGCTTCGCCTTTTGCTCTCCTTCTGCTAAACTTGCGGCGCTCAATGTGGCGATGCCTCCCAATGCTGCTTTCAGCAAATCTCGCCTCGTGATGACATCCCGCATCGCCTATCACCTCGCAATTTTTTTGCGGTGTCGGCAAAAGATTTAGCAAACTTGAAAGGTCAATGCCACTCAGTCTGGTGGGAAAATGCTCAAACCCCTGCTACCTAACAGTGCGTCAACTGCTACCCAAAAAGCGTTTGCTATCAACTCGCCCCACACGAACCCGATGAAAAGCGGTCTTAGCCCATGATAACCTTGCAAGCCCCTCAGTCTCAGGACAACCGCGCGGATGAGCCAACCTACGAGAAGGGGAAACCATTGGCTTCTCATCGTTGCGGTGCTGCTCATGACAAAACCCAGCGGCGAGATGTTCCACCAAAGCGTTTGTCGGTGCAGAAAAATCAATCCCGCCGTCACGAAACCGCCAGTGAGCATGTTTTGGACGAAAGGCAAGTCAGTGCCGAAAGGTGCTGCAGCCCAACTTTGGAGTTTACTAAATGCCCACGAAGGCTCTTGAACGGTGAACCACGAGTTTAGGTTCAGCGCTCCCCAACGATGGCAAATCCAGAAATTGAAAGGGACAGCAACCGAAAGGGTGACAATGTAACCGAGACAAAGTGCGACGACAAATTTGGTGATGGGGAACGAGGCTTCTTTCGCCAGTTTGAACCCGTCCATCAGGTAAGGCATCGGGATTGTCACTTGGTCAAACATGAACAGTTGCTGCGGGAAAACCATAACTGTCAAGTCACGCCAACCAACTCTATGCACGCCCAAAGTTCTGGCAACGATGTCCCAAGGGGTGAACGAACATTCAACCCTCATGACGCCACCAGCATTGACGACGCGGGCAAGCACCAAGTGGACAGATGTCCAAACAGCCAAGAAAAAGACAGCGTTGAAGATGCGCATCCCTGAAAGATTGAGCAAGGCTAAAAGGAGCACAATGCTGACGATCCAACCGACTAATCCCCATCTCTGAACTGGTTGCTTCGTTTGTTTCAGTGCTGGAACGAGCAATGATGCAGCCAAAACAATGAAGCCACCTGCTTCCTGAGCCCGTTGAAGCGTCGTTATTCCACCAGTCCCGACACCTGGCGGGACACCACGCCAACGAAGCCAGAGCCGAACGAGCAAGTGAACCCAGTAAAAGCCCCAAAAACTCAGGGCGACTTCGGACGGGATGATGTAGCCGATACCTGTCAAAGCGAAACTGAACGAAGTCCTTTCGCCCTGCCAAATGTCAAAGGGGAAATCAGCAAAAACTTGCCCCCACGAAAATTGCATCGGGACAGTTGGCAGATAAGCCCAATGACGAGAGGCTGCGTTGAGAGAATGGACGCCGAAAGGCAGTATCAGCCCAACCCAAAAAGAAGGGGCGCGAATTGTAAGTGGGTTTTGTGCAATTTGAACGACCTGGACCGTTGGGAAAGCAAGTTTCTCGTCAACAATCCAACGGCGATGAAGCCACAAGGCAAGGAAAAAAGTGCCAGCGAAGTAGACAGTGGCGAAGAACAGCCAGAAAAGTGTCGGGACAAGCCAAGGTTGCCATTGAAACGGTGAAGGTGAAGGGACGCCGTGATAAAACGAGCGGGCGGCACTTTCGTCAGTCAAAGCGAACCAATGCGGGATGAAAGCGCCAAAAAGTTGCTCCCATTGGTTTGCGGGTGTGGCGAAGTAGCGGAAGGTGGCAATCATCGGGAACAGAAAACCGACGAAGCCACTTGAAGGCAGTGCCGAGCAAAAATGCCAGACACTGTATGCCAAAAGCAAATCGCTCCACGACAAGTTAAGTCCCAAACGGGCAAGCAAAGCCCTCAAACCGATAGCGATTGCCAACAAAGTGATGGCTGAACTTGAAAGGTGGGCTGCCGTCAATCGGCTGCCAAGCACAAGGTCTGAATAGGGAGTCACAACTGCGATAATTAGCAAGCCAGCGAAGGTGACCAAACAGGTTACGACGGCACTGAAAAACCTTCCCACTTGCTCTCCCGAATGCCCCTTCAGTTGTGTTAGTCTGTTTGGCTTTCCCTCAACCATTCTCGCTTCACTGCCACTTAAGGCGTTCCCAAACCATTATAGCGGATGGCGATCGCTGATTGGCAAGAGGTCAGTTTTTCCAGAAAGCAACGCTTCCACGCCGTCCAGAAATTGTTGCGTCAAGGAAAAGATGGAGCGGCGATGCAGCGGGAGCGTGAAGCGGACGGAAGATGCACTATACCTTCACGCATCACGAATCACGCTTCAAGCATTGCAACGGCGTTACAATTTTGTTCGGTGATTTGCATGGAGGCTCAGCCCGCCTCAAAGTTATGGGTGCCAGAGGCTCTACCGACAAATCGCTTTTGGCGTTGGTTTTACCAAACGGTGCCTTTCGCTTCTCGGCTGGATAGATACTTTTTGCGCGAGATGATCGCCCCATTTGTCATGGGTGTGCTTTTCTTCGTCGTCGTGTTAACCGGGCATTACTTTTACTGGGCGATCAAGTCCATTGTCGGGCAAAGGGCGCCGGCAAAAGACTTGCTTTTGATGGTCGTTTACTTGATGCCTCAAGCAGCGGCGTTGGCGATCCCCATTGGCATGATTTTGTGCACCTGTATCGTCCTGAACCGAATGGGTCGGGAGATGGAGTTGATGGCTTTGCGAGCCAGTGGCATCAGCGTCCAGCGGATGATGATGCCTTTCATTGTCGTTGCCATCCTCGTCACCATTGGCGACTTCTTTCTCAATGACAGGGTAGTCCCAGAAAGCAACCGACGAGCCAACCAAATCCTTTACCGGCTCGCTTACATCAATCCGACACCGCTAATTGAGAGCGACAAGTTTTTCAAGGTCAGCGATGACCTTTGGTTCTATGTCCGATTGGTCAACTATCGGGAAAACCGCTTGGAAGGCGTTATGGTCTATCAACGAGACCCGAGGCAATGGCAGTTCCCGCAAGCCATCATCGCCAAGTGGGCACAAAAAGAGTCGGACGAAAACAGATGGGTTCTGCACGAAGGCATCATCCACAAGTTCAATGAGAAGGGCGACCTTGTCGCGCAAATCCCCTTCCGTCAGCAAATCATCAACCTGCCTCCCGATTTGCCCCTGCTCATAAACGACAACAGACGCCCTCATGAAATGTCAACGAGCGAGTTGCGACAGAAAATTGAGGCTTTGGACAAAACAGGGCAATCGTCTTACGAGTTGCAAGTCGCTTACCACTTCAAATTCTCCGTCCCAGCCGCCACATTGGTGATGACTTTGTGGGCAGCGCCGCTGAGCATTCGGTTCGCCCGCACCGGGGGTTTCGCTGGGCTGTTCATCGCAATCTTGGGCATCTTTCTCTATCAAGGAGCGATGGGTTGGGCAGAAGCAATAGGTCAGCGCTACCTTTTACCGCCCTTCTGGGTCGCTTGGTCACAAAACTTCCTTTTCGGGGTGATGGGATTGTGGCTGCTATGGCGGGAAAGGTAGAGGGGAAAGAGAAACGGAGAAGCGGAGAAACGGAGAAGCGGAGAAATTTTGCGGGTCGCAAGTTGAGATGCCCACAGAGTTTGTTCGGAAAGTTTTTCTCACTTCCGTTTGCTTTGATGGCAGCGTTTCTTGTCCTCTCAGTTAGTTTCTCGTTCCCGCAGCAGAACTTAACTGTGTCACCTGCGCCATCCGACAATTTGCTTCAAGTTGAAAGCGATTTGCCCATCCGATACTTTCCTGAGGAACGGGAGTGGCGAACCCTTGATGGGACTGGGACGATAAAAATCAGGTTCCGCGAACTAACGATTTTCGCCCGAAAAGCCCGTTACAGCGAGCGGGAGCAAATCTTAGAGGCTCAAGAAGGGCTGAGGGCAATTTGGCAGGATGGTGTTGAATTTGAAGGAGGGAGGGCAAGATATTTCGCCAACGAACGAAGGTGGATTGTTGAAGGCGGCAAGGCTACTTTTGACCCAAGTTACTTTGGCGAGGGAGTTGCCGCACCACTCTACCTCACCTTGCAAACCATGAGGGGAACAAATGAGAGGTTGATGGCAGAGAGAGGGACTTTCTCCTCTTGCGACCGTCCTCATCCCCACTACAGTTTGAGGGCTCAATCTGCAGAAGCGATACCAGGTGACAGGCTAATTCTGAGACGGGTCGGGATTTACATTGGCGAGACGAAGTTGCTTGGGATCGGTCGCTTCACTATTTCACTGAAACCTCGGTTGCGCCAAAACCGGCTGCCAATCACGCCCGATGTGGGCAGTGACCGATACAGCGGCTTTTTCTTGAGAACCAGCGTGAGCCTCTTTGACACCAGAACCCAAAGCGCTGATTTAGTCCTTGACTGGTCTGAACGGAGGGGAATTGGCTACGGGATTGAACATGACTACTCAACGCGCCGCTTTCAAGGCGGCACCAACTTTTTCATCCAACGCTCACCCTTTGCCGGCACCGAGCAAACCCTTTCGTGGCGCCACCAGCATCAATTGCTTCCCGGTTTGCTTTTCACCGCCTTTTGGGACGAGCGGAGAAACACCCCTTTCGGCGGGAGAAGTTACACCAGTTCGTCCAAGCAATTTTCCCTCCGGCAAAGTTGGCGCCGAGGCTCAACGGAATTGGCTTTGAGAATGTTGGGCTACGGAGGCTACGGTGACGACCGAACATGGACTTTGACCCACTCGTTCAGCACTGGCAAACAGTGGCTCAACTTGTTCCTAACGATGCGTGAAACCTCCCGACCAGGTCAACCAACTGACAAGGAGTTAAACGAACGCATTGAGTTTCGCCATCGTATTTCCGATGAGTGGGACATGGCTTTGAGGTTTGAGCAGAGAGTTGACCTTGACAAGGACAAATACACTGGCGACAACTTCTACTACGCTTTGGACAGAACGCCTGAAATGCTCTTTACTTTCAGACCTCGCTCATCAGGTTTCCTCCGCCCAAACATTGCCATTGGTTTGGCTCGTTGGAGCGAGCCTCAATTCGTCGGGATAGGTCAGCCGGTGAGAAGTTTCACCACCGAGAGGCTTCACCTTCGTCTTGACACTCCTTACCGAACCCTCAAACTCACGGGCAACCTTTCCTACAGCCACAACGCTGTTTTTGAGCAGTTTCTCTATGGCAACGACACCGCCCAATACTTCTACTCCTACCGAAGCACGCTGACATGGAGGTTCGGGGTTAACAGTCAAATGGACTTGAGTTACTGGCTTCAGAAGCGTCGCGGCTACACGCCTTTCCGCTCCGATACTTTGACCAGTTACGAGAACTTGGACTGGCGACTTCAGATTTCGCCTTCGCCTAAATTTTTCCTCTCAGCGACAACAGGGCTTGACTTGGAGCGAGACTTTTTCAGGGACTTACTCTTGAACCTTCGTTGGCAACCGTCGCAGGGGATGGCTTTGGATTTGTCAACTGGATACAGTCTGGAGCGAGGGAAGTGGCAAGACATATTGGGGCGAATTTTGCTGAGCAAACCCAGCGGTTTGGGTTTGCCTGCATACGGAACTTTCGTCAGTTACTACGGCTTGCAACCAACGCCTTTCGCTGAAGAGCGACCAGCGCCGCCACCAGGGGGCTTCCGCTCCGAATTGACATTCCGCTACTCGCCAACTCAAGGTCAGTGGACTCGTGTTCGCCTTTTCCTCGACTGGAGTGTCACCAGAACAGTCAGGCTTGAGACCTTGCTGGGCTACAGTGGCGTTTTGCGCAAAATGGACATAACCCAGTTCAGGCTCACCAAAGACTTTCACTGCTACCAAATCTGGGCAATTTACAACCGAGAACGAAGGGAGTTTCGCATCTTCTTCGTCATCAAAGCCTTCCCACTTCTGCAGCAATTCTTCGGAACTTCCGACCAAGGTGCATTCCTTGACACCAGTTTGGGGCAGGTGTATTGATGGATATGCTCTTCGGGCAACCACAATTTTTGCCGTTATTAGTCCTCGCATCGCTGCCGTTGCTCATTCATTTACTCGCTCGCAGGCAAAGAAGGGTCGTTCCTTTCAGCATGACGAAATTTTTGCGAGAGGTCGCCCAGCAAACTCAAGGTCGGCGCTGGCTTCGTGAACTTTTGCTTTTGATGCTTAGGACAGGAGCAGTCTTTTTCGCTCTGATGGCTTTAGTTCGCCCATACGCTCCTATTCCTCTGCCGTTGCCCCCAGCACCCACTGCCTTCGCTTTGGTCATTGACAACTCTTTGAGCATGCAAAGTCGTTCAACTTTACGCTCACAAGGTCACAAGACCTGGCTTGACCGTTCTTTGAAATCGTGCGAACAAGTTTTGAAAGAAGTGGGAGCGGAAGTTGTTTTGCTCGCTGCCGATAATCCATCAGAACCGATTTGCGAATTCACTTCCGAACCGTCACGAAGTTTAGACGCCCTTCGCCAAATCCGACCGACCTTCAAAGCCCTTGACTTGTCGCCCGCACTTCAAACGGCTGATGCTTTGTTGGCTCAGCACCCAGCAGTGATCAAGCGGATTTTGGTTTTCACCGACTTGCAAAGTGAGCCCATCAGGTCATTAGCACTGTCAAGCCTGAAAAACCAACTGGTAATCGTTGACGCCAAGCCAAACCGACTGGTCGGGAATGTCCGCTTGATTGCGAAACTCCGTTTGCCTTTAGACCCAAACACGGATGGCTTTATCGTTGCCGAATTGAAGGATATGAGCAATTTGCCGATGAAAGGGGCTGTCGTTGCACGAGTGACGAGGAAAAATTTTGCCCGTTCTGAAGTTTCGCTTGAGGAGGGGGAACGAAAAGTTGTTGTCCTGCCGTTGCCATCTTGGGTTCTTGATGCCGCAGACCAACGAGGTCTCGTGGAAGTTGAAATCCGTTGGGAGAGCGAACTTGATGTCCTTTCGTGGGACGATTTTGTCAAGTTTGTGTTCAAGTCGCCAAAGAATTTGGTCGTAATCAACGCTGTCCGTGAAGGTCATCAATTTGTTGACGCTGCTTTGAGAGCAACAGGCATCATGCCAAAAGTTACGCATTACGCTTCACGCATTACGCCCGAAACCGATACTATCATCGCTTCCGTCCCAACCGATTCCGAAACGGCGCGCCAGTTGGTCAATTGGTTGCAGCAAGGTAAAAAAGCGCTAATCGTTGCCGACAGTTTGAACTCGCCTATCTGGTCAATGCTCAACCTTTCGGTCAGACCCAGCAAAAGTGGTCAAAGGAGACGGGTTCAATGGGTTGATGAGAGCCATCCGATTTTGCAGGGATTGGGCAATTCTTTGCAGTCAGTGACCATCCAACCTTTCGCTGAAGTGAACGGTCCTAACCTTAAGGTTCTCGCGACTTTGGAAGATGGGACGACACTTTTGGCTGAACTGCCTGTTGGGATTGGAGGGTGTTTGCTGCTAACGGTTCCGCTAAACCCGCAGCGGAGTGACTTGGTTTACTCGCCCGTTTTCGTCCCAATGGTTCACAGATTTGTCCGATTTGCAGCCTATGGTCATGAGTTGGTTCCGCAGGAAAAGGAAACTGAACCGCAAGCGAATTTGGGAAGTTCAACGGTCGTTCCCGAAAGCGAAAGCGATTTTCTCCTGCCAACACGAAACGAGTCCGCAATCAAATTGCGAAAATTCAGCGCAACGCTCGTCACCACCGACCAACTACCTGCAGCATTGCTTTCCGAGGCAAAACTCCGTGACTTGACAAATTTGTGTTTGGCTCTCGCTTTCTTTTCCCTTCTGACCGAAAGCATCTTCACCCTCATTTTGTGGAGACGGGCAAGGTAGCGAACTCAGAACCGAGTTAAACCTCAATGAACTCAAGTTCACAGTGGGGGACAAGTCCTAACTGTGCTGCCCGTTCCAGCAAGGTCATTATGGCTTCTTTGCCCCTTTCGCCCATGTCCACCGTCAATTCGTTGACATACATTCCGACGAATTGAGCCCCTCTTTTCAAGTCAAGCCCGCGTCCGAACTGGATGGCGTAATTTAGCGCTTCATCCCGGCGGGTCAAGGCATAAGTTATGCTGGCGCGTATGTGTTGAGCGACCAACCTTTTTGTCTCCTCTGGCAAATCCTTGCGAATGACATTAACGCCCAAAGGAAGGGGTAACCCGGTTTCCTGAGACCATCGTTCTCCCAAGTCCAAAACCTTCACAAGTTTTGCATCGGAGTAGGTCAATTGCCCCTCGTGGATGAGCAACCCGAAAGGAACTTCATCTTTAATGACGGCGTCCATGATTCGGTCAAAAGGCATCACAACGAACGGGAACAGTCCCACACAAAGTCTCAGCGTCAAAAAGGCGGTCGTCAAAGTCCCCGGGACAGCAATCGGGTAGCGAGTTAGGTCTTCAATGCGGGATTTTCGCTTAGCGACAACGATAGGACCGTAGCCTTCGCCCATGCTCGCTCCACTCGTCAAAATGGCATATCTGCGAGCCAAATACGCGCAAGTGTGCACCGAAGCAGCGCTGATTTCCAACTTCCCTCGCATCAACAACTCGTTAAGCGTCTGGATATCGTGCAAGACATGTTCGTAGCGAATTGGCGATGTGTCAATTTTGCCTTGCGTCAGTGCGTAAAACATGAAGGCGTCATCGGCATCGGGACTGTGAGCCAAGATTAGCCTTTCCCCCATGCACCTTAACATCCTTTCCTTATTCCGCCAAGTTTGTGTTTGCTCCTCAAATTTTGCCTCAAGAGAAAAGCAGAACAGCAAGCCAAAATTCTACCGCTGCAGTTCAAGCGGACAACTTGCCCTTTTGTTGCTTAGCCAAAGGAAAGCGCCACGGCTCTCAACCAAATGAACCTTGACACCTTCTAACCTATCCAAATCCGACGAAAACCTGACATGCGTGAGCACATCAACGCGAGAGTTTTGCCGAAGCAATTGAGCCAAGTGGTTTGGGTTATCAACCCTCAGCACTCGTCGGTTGCTGTAAAACACCACGCTTGAAAGGTCACGCCGATAAACAACCAACAAGTCATCTCGCCCGAGTTGAGACGAGGCTGCTTCTGCGAAATGCTTCAAAGGCTCTTGGCGATAGTAACCCACTCTGGGCACAAAAGCCCCAAGCGATACCGCGTGAACAGCCATCATCAAAGCAACGCTGACGAGGAAGAAGTGGCGAAAAGAAAATGAGCGTAACTTGAGGAGCGCCAACAAGCCTACAATGCACATCGCTAAAGTAAATCCTGCCAAAGCCCACCTGCTCCAACCAAAATCAACAACTCCGTCGCCCGCCAACCTTATACGCCAGTTCGGAACCGAGTTAATCAAAGGCTGTGAGGAGATGATAAGGACTGTGGCTAAAAGCGTCAGTGAAAACCATGTCAGCAAAGCAAATTGCTTCTTGCGAAGCCAAAGTTCATAGTTCGTTCCGCTGCAAATTGATAGTGTCAAAAACAGCGCTCCCAAAGCCGTCAAAGCAGGGACAGAAAGCAGCACATACTGAGGGTTCTTGGTCTGCGAGAAGGAAAAAACGAGAACGGGCAAAACTGCCCAGACTCTCAAGAGTGTCAGCCACCGTTTCTGTTCGTCCGTTAACCCTGGAAGTGAACCGAACATCCAGATTCCGAAAGCAGACCACGGAAATGCCAAAACTAAGGCAGTTGCAGGAAAATAAACGAGGTGGAGCCATAACGAAAGTTTTGTGCCTTGAGCGTAACGGCTGACATTCTCAACGAGCAAAAACTGTCGCAGGAACTCACCGTTAGTTCGGATGTTTATCGCCACATACCACGGCAAAACGATTGCAAGGAAAAGGGCGAGGCAGCCAACGACAAGGGCAACCAAGTGTCGCAAGGGAAAGGAAACTTTGGAGCGGTGCACTGCAGCCGATATGGCGAAGACCATTACGGGCAAGGCTACCCCGATCGGTCCTTTCGTGAGCACAGCGAACCCCATTGATATGGAAGCGAGAAGAAACCAGAATGTGCGGTTTGCCACTAAGCCCAACCAGAGAGCAATAATTGCGCTTGTCATGAAAGCGACAAGAACCATGTCGGTTATAGCAGCATGGGCGAAAATTAGGACTGCGAGGGATGTAAGCCAGCACAGAGATGCAGCGAGGGCTGATTCCTGTCCAAAGGGGGTTTTGAGAGCGAGGTAAATTAGCAAAGCGATGGCGGTAGCAGCCACGCCTGACCAAAAACGGGCAGCGAATTCATTGACCCCGAAAACTTTGTAAGCGAAAATAAGCAGCCAGTAGAACATGGCAGGTTTAGCGTAACGGGGTTGACCGTTGAAGGTCGGCAGAACCCAATCGCCCCGTCGCATCATTTCCTTAGCAGCCTGAGCGTAACGGGGTTCATCAGTGTCAAAGAGTGGGGTTTTAGAGTTGCCCCAAAAGCAAAGAAAGATCGCCAACGCAAATAGTGCCCACAATGTCGCCATGTAACGAGCCATTTCCTGTCACCCACAGCAATTTCTGTGAAAAACTGTCAAGACCAAATGGGAGCGGTTGTGTCATAATGAGTTTAGCGTGAAAGTCGGGGCGTAGCGCAGCTTGGTTAGCGCGCGTGAATTGGGATCACGAGGTCCCCGGTTCAAATCCGGGCGCCCCGACCAGAAGGAGCGGGCGTAGCTCAGGGGCAGAGCATCGGCCTTCCGAGCCGAGGGTCGCGGGTTCAAATCCCGTCGCCCGCTCCAATTTCTCGTTTGTAACTGGCTTCATCGTCCCTTTTGTGCTTCCCTCACGAATTCGTCCTCGCTGATTTTCAGCCTCAAAGGT
>Ga0197144_100693_pt1 | contig 12886 bp, 10 predicted proteins | sample GBS85_MetaG_FD_148670 | JGI IMG/M metagenome (GOLD analysis project Ga0197144, IMG submission 148670) | Sediment microbial communities from Great Boiling Springs, Gerlach, Nevada, United States - GBS 85_MetaG | ecosystem: Environmental > Aquatic > Thermal springs > Hot (42-90C) > Sediment...
CAAAATTCGTGAAAGATGTGAGCGTAAACAAGACCTCCATAGCCTCCCGGCGCCTCTCCATACCCGTCTCGATAAAAGGCACTGTGAGCCTGCCGAGGGCTGAGGCGGAGCTTCTCAAGCTGGTCTACAAGTACAAAGCGCACTTGGATCAGCGTTTTCCACCGATTTTCACCGTAAAGAACAGAGGCTCCAGCTCCGTCGAGGGCGAGTTAGATCTGCTGGTCGCGGATCCGGAGCAGCGGGAAACCCTCTCCAGAGAGCTTACGGTCAAGATCAAAGAAGTTCTGGACAGGCTTGAGGGTGAGGCCGTCTGAGATTGGTTGCTGGTTTGCCTCCGATCCGCCAAGCTCTCTGAGGTCTCCGAGAGGTTGACCAAATCGATGGGAGTGTTCGCCGAGAAGATGTGGCGGAGCAGGAAGAACCCCTAGGTCGTGATCAGGATCCAGCCGGGAGCTGCGAGAAGCTGCCGACCGCCATCGAGCTTCTCAGGCTTACCTTCGGTGAGTTCGGCATAAGGTCAGGCAACTCCTCGGTTAGCTCGGGGTCGCGTTGCCGCACTTCACGCTCGCAGCTGCTCCCTCACGAACTCCTTGGCCGTGAGGTTTCGCGACCGCTGTTATGCCGGCTCAGCCGACCTTGCTCTGGCACTTGTCGCAGACCCTCTTGCCCTTCACGAGGAAGAGCTTCTCGGTCTTCCGGCCGCACATCTGGCACCTCGGCACCCTCCCACCCCACAGATCTTATAGCATAGCCGTTAATTGGCTTTCAGCTCCTTCGCCGGATTCCACAAAGGCAAACGTCCAGACCCCGGAAACTTTCTTGCCGTCTTTCAATTCCTTCACCGGATTCCACCCGACCACGTATGTGCAATAGCGGTAAGATATGGGAGATTCTTTCAATTCCTTCACCGGATTCCACAGGTCTACTATTCTTGGACGAGTTGACCAACGTCAGGCGGGACTTTCAATTCCTTCACCGGATTCCACAGAGTTCTCCGTGACGGCAGGCATGTCCACATAGTCTACATCTTTCAATTCCTTCACCGGATTCCACGAACCATCGCGCCGCCCACCTCAGCACAAGGTCCAGGTTGACTTTCAATTCCTTCACCGGATTCCACGGAAGTTCATGACCCCAGGTAGTTCCCTGATCACTATTTGTCTTTCAATTCCTTCACCGGATTCCACATCGTGATGAACGTGAACGGGAAGCTGTACCTCATTGACCTTTCAATTCCTTCACCGGATTCCACGGATGGGCGGCATCGATTATGCGATTGCCGTCTGCCTCTTTCAATTCCTTCACCGGATTCCACTCAATACCCTGAAGTTCGGTTGCTGCGTGGCTGTTTTCTTTCAATTCCTTCACCGGATTCCACTCCGGTCTCTGAGATTGAGGAATTAAAAACGCTGATAAAAACTTTCAATTCCTTCACCGGATTCCACTCGAGAAAATGCAAAATTCTAAACCCGCCACAACAACAGACTTTCAATTCCTTCACCGGATTCCACGCAAAAACCGCTAAGTCTACTCGGAACTCTCATGACACCTTTCAATTCCTTCACCGGATTCCACCTTGCAAAGCTCCCTGCGGGACTGACGTCTGAGGAATCAGCTTTCAATTCCTTCACCGGATTCCACGGCAGAGAGTTCGTCGATTATGACGAGGATGATGAACAATACTTTCAATTCCTTCACCGGATTCCACGCTCATCGATGCTGGTGCCGTATTGTCGCAAAAATAGATCTTTCAATTCCTTCACCGGATTCCACCTTGAGGAGGAGAAGCGGAAGTTCTACGAGGAACTCGAGAACTTTCAATTCCTTCACCGGATTCCACAGGAACAGTTGTGGTCGGTTGACCAGCAGTCGGAGGAGTCCTTTCAATTCCTTCACCGGATTCCACGATGAAATCACTTTGAAAGTGGAATCTGCTGCCGAGCCTAACTTTCAATTCCTTCACCGGATTCCACCCCGAGGACGCCCGGCACTTCTTGGAAACAAGTCCTGAACTTTCAATTCCTTCACCGGATTCCACCGGCAGCTCCGGCAGTGCAATATGTGCCGATTCTTTACTTTCAATTCCTTCACCGGATTCCACTTGAGAAGCTGTTGAATGAGGGGTGAGAGAATGCCGAGGGCTTTCAATTCCTTCACCGGATTCCACTTGCCATACTTAGCCATCGACATCACCCCTCAAACTTATACTTTCAATTCCTTCACCGGATTCCACTGTCCGGTACGGCGACCTCAGACTTGACGACTTCTCCCTATTACTTTCAATTCCTTCACCGGATTCCACTTAATACAAAAAGCCGTGAAGGAGGTGCTGAGTAAGAAACTTTCAATTCCTTCACCGGATTCCACCAATTAGATCAGCGTACACATCTTTCGTGAGGAATCCAAGCCTTTCAATTCCTTCACCGGATTCCACGGAGGTGAGGAAGATGTCGATCAGATTGCGGTATGAGTACTTTCAATTCCTTCACCGGATTCCACTCCGGGCGGTTCCCGGAGGACGACTCCGCCACGACCGGATTCTTTCAATTCCTTCACCGGATTCCACTGAGTGGGCGGGGAGTGTTGAATGACCGAGCTGAAGAGCTGCTTTCAATTCCTTCACCGGATTCCACGAGGAGGTGAAGAAAGAGAACCTTGACGTCGTTGTTTGCTTTCAATTCCTTCACCGGATTCCACCAAGATCTCTGTAAAGGTGCGCCTTGTTGTCATATACTTCTTTCAATTCCTTCACCGGATTCCACCTATTGCGATTTTGAGGGTTGGGAAATTTGATTTCTACTTTCAATTCCTTCACCGGATTCCACGTGGTGAATCCTGAGGTCATGGACCTGAACCCTGGGAAGGGCCCAGGGACCTTTCAATTCCTTCACCGGATTCCACATGAGAACCCGCGCCACAACAGAACCCTGCGGACTGTCTTTCAATTCCTTCACCGGATTCCACCTACGACGGTCACGGTAGAACGCCATCCGGGCTTGAAGCCGAGAGTCTTTCAATTCCTTCACCGGATTCCACTTGCTAGCGTGCCAGTAGGGCCCGATGAACTCGGTGATGCCTTTCAATTCCTTCACCGGATTCCACGTCAAGGCGGAGGGATAGAGATTCCGATCCCGGGGTTTGAGCTTTCAATTCCTTCACCGGATTCCACTAACCTTTCACCCGGGTGAAAGCATGCCGCGCTTAGTCATACTTTCAATTCCTTCACCGGATTCCACGTGAAGATTGCATATTTATCCTTAGCATGCGGCCATGGGACTTTCAATTCCTTCACCGGATTCCACGTGAGCGCAATTGAGGACTCTTTTACCCGAGCTGCTGCTGTCTTTCAATTCCTTCACCGGATTCCACAGGAATATAGTGCTGCCGAGGCCCCATCTGAGTCTAACAGCTTTCAATTCCTTCACCGGATTCCACGTATATGATGAAAATGCGGAGCTGGTGGAGAAGCTCACAAACTTTCAATTCCTTCACCGGATTCCACATTCTGTAAACGACGTGGCGGTCATAAGTAATCAGTTCGGCTTTCAATTCCTTCACCGGATTCCACGTAGCCTTCATCGGCGGCTCCTGCCATGTGCTCGATAACTATCTTTCAATTCCTTCACCGGATTCCACTATTGAGGAGTGTGTGCGGGCATATGCGCCTGAGCTGATAACTTTCAATTCCTTCACCGGATTCCACGAAGTCGGGACGGCAATTGTGTCCGTCATGGTGACAGGCTACTTTCAATTCCTTCACCGGATTCCACTGCTGTTCCTGCTGAGATCCCTGTACCGATCCAGTACTCACCTTTCAATTCCTTCACCGGATTCCACACGACGGTCCAGTGGCTCTCCAGGACGATCGAGTCCTTAACCTTTCAATTCCTTCACCGGATTCCACAGGAGAGATAGCTCCTCCTCCGGGTCAAGGCGGAGGGATAGCTTTCAATTCCTTCACCGGATTCCACTGTTGTGCTGATGCTGGAGCCGCTTTTGGCAGAGGTGATCTTTCAATTCCTTCACCGGATTCCACGGACGTGGCCAAAATTCTAAGATCGGATGCGGAATGGATAACTTTCAATTCCTTCACCGGATTCCACGAGAGCGACGTCACGGGCGGCGAGCTGCTCGTCGAGAACGTCTTTCAATTCCTTCACCGGATTCCACCTGAGATGGGATTCAGGCGTGATGAGATTAATTTGAAAAATCTTTCAATTCCTTCACCGGATTCCACGATAAGAGGGTTGACAGGATAGAGAACAAGCTCGATGAACCTTTCAATTCCTTCACCGGATTCCACCGAAGCCTTATACCATTGTAATTCGGCTTTATTTAACCATATCTTCAGAATTCCTTCGACTACTGCCTAATTCGGCCGTTCTCAGGCGTTCTTCCGGGAAATCGCCCTTCAGGACCCTCTCTGTCCCCCAAAATCTTTACATAGGAGTTCCTGGAGAAACGTTTTTATACTGTCCTTTCAGGTCTAGGCCTGCAATAAGAGAGGTAGCCGCAGTTGAGACATCTGGAGAGCGGGACCCTGACGCCCGGGTCTCTCTCCTCTAGAACCATCTCTTGCATGCTACTCAGCATCCTTTTCACGATGCCCTTGATGTCGTCGTCTATCAGCGTCTCGACGATTCTCTTATCTTTCAAGTAGTACACGTATCCTCTTTTCACCGTCGAGCCCAAGTTATCCTCAACCAGAAGTGCATATGCAGCCAGCTGGACCCTGTGGTCCCACTTGATCCTCCCTCCAAGCGACTCGGACCATTTGACTTCGATCGGTATGAGCTCTCGGTTCTTCGTCACGAGAAGATAGTCCAATTTGCCTACAAGACCAAGCCTCACACTTTCGAGTTCCAGTCCCCTCAAAACCCTACTAACACGTAGCTTGGCGAGGAGAGGTGTTATGAAGCTCGTATCGTGCTCCTCTGCCCCCATCTCCATAGCCTCGCTCACCCTCTCCTCGAAATGTAGCACGTGAGTGATGAAAACAATTCTAGGGCAGTACGCATACCGCTTTACGTCGACAACGGTGAAGAACCCCTGTTCGACTGAGCTCATAAAACATACCCCTCCTCGTCGTAATCAAATTCAACACCTATCACCGTCCGCATATTATAGCTCGCAGGCGTCAGAGGATAGATCTGCACATTCGCCTTCGCGCCTTTTACTAAACGTCTCAGACCGGCCTCTATATCGGCTTTCTGAGAGCTGCTGAGCTCTCCTATAAACGCGCTCTTTTGGATCCTCTTGAGTCCCTTACTCTTCAGGAACTCAGCAACTTTGTTCCTCACATCGTCCTCAGTAATATCATAAATAATCAGAGTCAGCAACTGTGGCTCACCACCTCGACTTGTAAGGCATATATCTCTGATGCCCCTGTAGATGCATCACAAGTCTCCTGGCCTGCGTGAGGATTAGCTCGTTCTTCGGTGGCTTCCCCTCTTTCATGTAATTGATTATGTGAGTCCAGATGGACCTAGCGGCTCCCTCCTTCTGTTGCTTCAACGAAATAAAGACCTCTTTGTTGGATCTCGCTAATCCGATCAAAGGCCTATCGACTATGATAGGTCTGAACTCCTCCATCAAGTCTAGTACCAATGCGGGTCGCCCAGCCCTTGGTTTGTGAAGAAAACCTAAGTATGGATTAAGCCCAACTAAGAATATTGAACGCCATACCTCCTTCCTCAGCAGCGCATAGCCAATATTTAGAGCGACATTAAAGGCGTCCAGTTCTCCCAGAGGCGGATTGTTCCGAGTGTACCTGTGGGTGAATCCAATATCGGGTGGCAAAATGGATGAGACCGCGGCCCAGTAAGATCTCGCAGCATGTCCCTCGATAACCAGCAGGTCCTCAACGCTCTCCGCTTTACCTAACTCGGATGCAGCAGCCTCTATCTCAGCAGCCTTCGCTAATAAGAGACCAGCGTCCCTCCCTCCACCTTTCAATCTTCTGGCATATTCTAAGAGAACCATCCTCTGGTTGTGGAGCTTGCCCTCTAAGAACGACCTAGGTAGGAATAGTGAGCCACCGCTCTCATGACACCTCAGCTGGAGTTGCCAAATTCTCATGACTGTTCCATATTTGTAGGGGATTAGCCTTGCGACAGGCCGGCCTCCTTTCATGAAGACCAAGTCGATGCCGAAGGTCATCGCTAGCGAGATGGCAGCCGATGAGATGGCTGCACCTTCCACCGTGATTACAATACTCTCAAGCTCAACCGGCGAGGCTTCCCATTTCATCTCCCCGCCCACCTTTAGGATGAATCTCCCATTCCTCACGCCGAGGAAGGATCCGTGTTGATCTACTATCGCCGTCTTACCCATCTGGTTTGCACACCCGGAGATACGGGCATGAAGGGTCGCAATGGCTCGGCAGGCCCGGGTCTGTTCCATCTTCGGCCCTCATGAAATAGAGATCCCTCTTCTCGACGAATTCCAACCTCAAGCTATCACTCACCTTCAGTATATTTTCATACACCTTAAACGATCTTTTGTCTTTACTGAAGTCTATGTAGAGTATCACAACATGATTCACTGGGACCATATATTGGCATTCAAAAGCTAGTGCGTAGCCAGCCATGGCGACCTCGATATCTCTACTCGGTCTTCGCGTCTTGAACTCGATTAAGAGTGATGGTGGGACGATGGCATCAATTCTTATGTTCCTGTTTAAGCCAATCGGTCTTCCGTCGACGGGGAACTCGCAGATCCATGGAACAACCCTAGAAACAATTCCGTCTGGAGCAAGATATCTGCTCTGTTCTATTACATAGTCTAGAGATGCCGAATATGTTAGAGCAGCTCTTTCCCAAATGCTGCGTAATACCTGAGCGTAGTCTTCAGATATCCTGCTGGTCATCATACGGGGAAGCTCGCTCATCATCCTAGAGTAAAACTCGGCCCCCGATTTTGGAATGGATGCGTAAAGGATTGCCTTAGCCTTGTAGGTTGCTGCTGAGATCGCATAGTGCACAAAGGAGCCGAATCTTAACGCCTCATTTGATGATTCCCGATGCTTAACCCAGTACCTAAGGTAAGCAATCCTCCCAGTAGGACATCCAAATCCCAAATCTGATGCGTTTATCTTCAAGCTGCTTGTAGGAAGAAGGGGAGGAGACTTCCAATTCCAGCCCCTCAACTCTTCACTCACCTCACATGGACTCTCTTGAATCGTCTTCATGAGGCGCAGAACATCCTGATAGCTATAGAACGGCATGAGTTTATTCATCCGTTCTCTTTTATTTCTTTTACCTAGCAAATAGCTGAGTATTTTCTATTTCCTGTGAAAGCTCTGCAAATAATCTCCTGAATAGCGGGGTTAGCACTGAATACCTCTCGTGAATGGTAAGCACTCTCAGTTTTTCGTCGATAAGCCCCAACCGCTTCAATCTCGAAACCGCTCTGCTTACGTTGCCCTCGCTCATGCGTAAAATCTTAGCTATCTCCCTCCTCCTAATACCCTCGCGGCGTGTAGAAGTGCAAGCCACTACCTTCATGGTGCTATTAGAGGACAGGAGAAGTGGGGAGATTATAGGGATAGTTACTCTCTGGCGAGTCGCCTCGACTATGAGGGAGAGCTCATCGACTAGTTTGGGAAACCACATAGATGCCATCACCATCAAAACCGTTATTATTCTGACGCCGCCGCTTACCTCTAATATGATGCTGTACCCGTCTTTTTTAGCCGCATAAATTCTGTCAATCAGCTGCTCGAACGACGCTTCAAGAGACCTTAATTCAAGAACAAGCTCGTCAAGCTTGATCCTCCTACCTGCGGCCCTTAATAGAGTAATTTGACTCTTTATAGCGTTTCTGGCCTGTTCTGCCCTGATACTCGATCCCTCCTCCGTACTAACTGGATAGACCAAGATTAGCTGTTCTCCGCTAGTCAGCTGGAATGCCGAGACAACGTCCAATGCCGCTGTCGGGTCGAAACCAAGGTTAACGAAAACGGACCTCTTAGCCATTCCTATAAGCGGCTCTGCTCCCTAGTAATAAGGTTTGATCTTGATTTGACCGAAGCCGGCAGCCCGGGACCTACCGACACCGACATATTGTGCATAGTCCAGCAGCGCAAGTATCTTTCTCAAGGAGTGAGTGTTTCTAGAAGTCCTGAGATCGTAAAGCACCCACCCCAAAAAGCCCCTTATAAGCCTGGACTCGTCATAAAGAACTGTTACAGGTCTGATCTCGAAGTCGGCCTCCCTCAAAACGTAGTTGGAGTACACCGTCAGATAATAAGTATTCTTAACAAGCATGTGTGGTGGGCAGTGTCTGTTCCAATGCTCTATCAAGGAGCCTATCATGAGGGAGGGTATCGGGAAGAGGAAGTGACGGCCAGACATGTACCGTTTCTTGCTTGGAAGCTGGAGCAGGACGGGAGTCTCGAACGAGATCTTAATGGCGCTCGGTTTGTTGAAACCGAATGACTCGAAGTCCCTTACCTCGATGTTGACGCTTTCGATGGAGATGGGAGTGCCGAAGACATCTTCAACAATTGGGCTGCTGAGGCATATGAGCTCATTAACTGTCGTTGCTTCATCCGTGACGATGGATGCCGAGAACCTATAATAGGCCCCCTCCTCTAGAATCATCAGTTCATGGCTCTTCTTTGTCTTGAATAGCGCTCGTTCACCCCTGTACAACGGAGTTACCGCAATTGGTTTGAAAGCGTTTTCACGTTCGCTCATTTTTCTATACAGTTCAGAGAACATATAGAGTATTGTCTTGCTGACCTTTGCAGTGAATGGCGGAATTACGACTCTTCGTAGCGGTATGAAAGTTATGGTGATCCTAGTCACGAATCGTTTGTCGTATTGCAAACCCCCTGCTGCTAAGCATATTCTGCCCAGCTCACAATTAAACATTCTTAATAAGTAACACAGTCACTTTTACCGGAGGTCACCGATTTCAACCATTGCGTGTAAAACTCGCATACCGTCTTTTGGAATCGAGACCATCCTCTTCTACTTTTTGACGCTGCGAGGTAGTCACAGACTATGAGACTATCTAGAAGAAGGAATGCTAGCTTTTTGTGGCTCGGTATATTAGCATGGACAATCTTCTCATAGATTTTTGTATGATGGATAGCAGATTCTATAATCATGGTTTGTGACTTTCTAAGACTTTCGAGGACATTCTCGATAACATCTCTGTAGTCTGTTAAGAATCGATTTAGCAAATGTGCGAGTTTGTCTAGACATTCTTGGTACTCAGATAAGGGCATCTTCTGTAGTCTCTTACGCAGCTTTTCGACAATCTTCTCTCTAGACCCCATAGCATGGTGGTGGTATAGGATGGAGAATGTTATGGTGTCGTAGTAAGGAGAATGACGACGTTCGCTGAGCTTAAAGATGAATTCGTTTGCGATCGTGGCGGAAATGTACTCATGACCCGCGAAGCTAAGATACCGCTCCCCAGTTTCCTTGTTCTCTCTCATATTATGGTCCATGTTCTGGTAAAAGGCTTTACCCACGTCGTGAAGAACTATTGATAGCCTTAGAAGTTCTGCGAAGTTCACGTCGCGGACATATAGCCTCGCTAGTCTACCTGCTCTTGAGCTCTCGACCTCTTCCGCAAGAGATAGTGCTAAGTTTACGTGTTCGTGGAGATACTCCTTAATGAGTATTCCATCTCGTTTGGACTCCAAATAGAAGCTCAAGATGTCGTCATTACACATGTTCTTTCAACACCTCCTCGATTTCTAACCCGTACTCCGAATTGTATGATCCCTCCACGATAAAGGACTTGACTCCGGCGGTGTGAATATGTTTGATTACCTTTCTGGCGAACGATCTCTGCTGTGTTTTTGAGCCAATTGAAAGCCAGTCCGGAAGCTCACAGATCTCCTCCTCACCATTTCCAACTATCTGCCCCTTCACGAGTCCCTCTTTGAGGAGTCTTTCGAAGACCCTCATCTCTACGGAAACCTCCTCCTTCATCTCGGGACACCTGACCGGGACCAACGCGGACTCCCTCACGAAGCTCCCCTCCATCTTGAAGAAGAGGTCGACAGCCTTCGAAATGTCATCAAGGTTTGTGAAAACTGACAACATTTCCTCGATCTCTCGATAATTTATTCGCAGGTCGGCGTCTTGGTACACCTTGTCGAGTAGGCGCTTATAGCCTTTTTCACCGCTGGGAACGTGGAGACCGACGTTGCCGCGTTCAGCCTCTCTCAGGGCATCTAACGTGGCTGCGCTGAGGCCCCTGTCATAGACCTTGTATAGCTGACGATCTCCCCCCAAATCGGACTCATACCACACGTAGGCGACTCCCTCCCGCTCGCCCTCGTATCTGAGTAACCTTCCGAATCGCTGTATAATCGAGCACATTGGGGCCAGATCCGTGATGAGCGCGTTGGAGGAGAGGTCTAGCCCGGCCTCGACCACTTGGGTCGCCACGACGATGTACTTACCTTCACTCTTAAGCCTTTGAAGTCTCTCATGCTTCGCTATCCTATCGCTCTCCGTAAATCGCGAGTGAATAAGGAGCTTATTCTCGTAACCTTCCAGAGTCCTGTAGAAGGATACAGCCTCACCCACCGTGTTGAAGACTATAAGGACGCGGCTAAACCCTCTCTCTAGGGCGTCGTCGAGCCAACCTTTTATCACGTCGAACTTAGTGTCGCTGCTAAGTTGCTGAATACGTATCTCAGGCCTCTTTTCGAGGCATGAGGCTATGTACTCGTCGTCCACGGCGGAACCTCTGAACTCCATCCATTCCACTCTATCTCTAAAGCGTCTCAGAGAGCAAAGTATCAGTTCCTTAAACCTTGTCGGCATTGTGGCAGTCATGAAGACTACTCTTTGGTCGTGTGATATTATGTGTTCGAGCATGGCGACCAAGAAGGTCAGGGACTTGGACTCCTCTGCTACTAAGTGGACTTCATCCAGCACGATGTCCGACATCATGACAGACGACCAAGAGAATAGGTAGTGGCCCCTACTCGTGTTCACGAATCGATCCTCTTCCCATCCCCTGACTACGACGTTCAGATCCTCCGGCGCAAGTCCGAACATGGTTAGGGATAGAGTGTCTACCGTCGTCAACGTGATCGGCTTGATTAGATAAGGCGAGGACTCCTCATGCATGTAGCGTTTCCCCAGACGTAGGTCGTTTACAACGTTCCTAAGCTTCGAGTATTGATCCTCAAGCAGTGTACGGAGCGGATACGCTACTATGAGTTTTCCCGCCTCCTCACAGGTCATCAAGGCCAGTGAGATCGTTATCGTGGTCTTCCCATAGCCAGTGGGAGCTTCAATCACGAAAAGGTTCTTCTCGCCCCAGCTCGCCTCGATTCTCTCTATGGCCTCTGATATGAACTTCCTCTCGGTCTTGTAGCCCAGAGTCTTTAAGGCGCGCCGGTAATACTCCCTTAGCATACCGTGCACCCTACAAACGCGTTGCTAAATATTGGAGACTCTTAAGAAGACGGAGATATCTTTGCGCGTCATTCCTGGCCTTTTCATCGCTGCGCACCTTGATATACGCGTGTTGGAGCTCCCTGATGGCCAAGTATAGGCCCCACCGATCCCCGAGAACGACATATCTGTAGAACCCGTTAATTGAGGATAGCAAGTTGTTGTACTCAACGTTTTTGTTATTGGCGAGTCTGAAGAGAATAACCTCAGACGGACTCAAGACCTCGGCTATGAGCCGCCAGATCTCGGGAGACTCCCTCTTGTAGAAATTGAGAGGGAGCTGCTGATAGATCTTATAGGTCTTATAGGTCTGTCCCTCCTGGGCTAATTTCAGAAGGATAAGCGAGAGGCTCCTCACGTTTTGCTGACCCATGGCCTCCTGTATCTTCGCGTTGAGAAGGGTCTCGACGACAACCAACTCCTCGCTGTACTTTTTCCGGATGATATCGACGAGAAGACTTTTGGCCGCTTCCTTGATAATGAACATGGTTCGGACATCTTTGTCGCCTGCGAGAATGCTGCCAACCTCTTCAGGTGAGAAGAAGAGCATATAGTGGATATTGTCGCTCGTTGTGATGAAGGACGAGTATAGACCTAGGAGTGCGATAAGGGTTGCCTCAGGTGACATGTAGGTTGTTAGCTGCTTCGTGGTGTATGGGTGCTCCGTGGACGTTAAGCCTTTGTAGCGCTCGGTCTTGAATAGTTGGAACGAGATGCGTCCATCAGCCACCCTCTTCTTGTCATCCACTCTCTTACTAATAACGTTCGTATAGTCGATGAAAAGATTTTTACCTTTGATCGTCGCGCCGAGCTCTATCCTGTGGCTTATTCTTATGTTTCTACGGTTCTCTAAGATTACTCCTATGATGTCGCCGTACTTTGTCAACTTTTCCTCCTTTTTTCCCTCAATCCCGAGACTACTAAGCAACCGTAACACGGACCCCCTATCGTTTTTCCCTATCGATATGTTGAGTGACTTGATTTTCTCCCCTTCCTCACACTTCTCTAGGGCTGAGATGAGGTCGCTTCTAGTGATCGTTAATCTCCCGTGAGGAATGTCTGTCCACTGGGTCGGGGGCACCTCCTGAAGAATGAAAAGGAGTCCCTCGTATATTAGAAGATTCCTTAACGAGCCGTCTAGGGGCAATTTCAGATCAATAACTACTTGTTCGGACGTATTCCAATCACCCCCTCGTCTCCCCACTCATAGAAGCATGTACTGCCCCCCACCTCGACGATGTAGCGTGGCGGCCTCAGGGGCGACTCTATCACAGGGTAGTAGATATCTATGAGGTTCTGCCCCAACACGTAGCTCGTTAGGGGGTCATAGTTGGTAAGTTTGAAAGGGTTTATCGTCTTCTCGAGGATCCATTTAGGCTCATAATTCTGAAGTCTTACCTCTCCACCCTCCAATAGGGGAAAGGAATAGTACGTAGTTACTCTTCCGTCCTTGA
>Ga0197144_100700_pt1 | contig 12792 bp, 11 predicted proteins | sample GBS85_MetaG_FD_148670 | JGI IMG/M metagenome (GOLD analysis project Ga0197144, IMG submission 148670) | Sediment microbial communities from Great Boiling Springs, Gerlach, Nevada, United States - GBS 85_MetaG | ecosystem: Environmental > Aquatic > Thermal springs > Hot (42-90C) > Sediment...
TAATTAAGAATCTCATAAAGAGAATTGAAAGCCAAACCTTTATGAGTAGATTCAACACTTCTGTATATTTTGAATCTCATAAAGAGAATTGAAAGGAAATAATGTTTGCAAGCGGTCATATAAATGAGATAAAAGAATCTCATAAAGAGAATTGAAAGACAAATTAAGCGATGATCAACTTATGGCATTAGCCCAACGAATCTCATAAAGAGAATTGAAAGTAATATTATTTTTATTCCACTTCTAGTGTTTTCTGACGGAAGAATCTCATAAAGAGAATTGAAAGTTGCTTGAATGGCATGCATTTTTACGATGCGGTTTTTAATGAATCTCATAAAGAGAATTGAAAGTAACTATATTCATTCCAAAAACCGCAAATACAACCAAGTGAATCTCATAAAGAGAATTGAAAGTAAATGTAAAGAGATTGGATATGGTATTAAATAGGTTGAATCTCATAAAGAGAATTGAAAGTCTGGTGAAGAAGAAGATTACGATTAATTAATTAAGAATCTCATAAAGAGAATTGAAAGATATCTAAAAAGATTTCATAATTACATTCTGGATACTTAGAATCTCATAAAGAGAATTGAAAGGGCCGCCAGGCGGTTAATGATAGAAGTTGGCAAGAAAAGGAATCTCATAAAGAGAATTGAAAGGGTAATATTTGGCCCGCCCGCGAATGCCCAATGTATGAATCTCATAAAGAGAATTGAAAGATATAACTACCCCAGTTTGTTAATTTGCCGCCCCGCCCCGAATCTCATAAAGAGAATTGAAAGTTCAGTGGATCGTATGTTACAAAATTTTGTAGAATTAAGAATCTCATAAAGAGAATTGAAAGTGCTAGAAAAAGGGGAAAAAGAGCAAAAAAAGCAACAACTGCGAATCTCATAAAGAGAATTGAAAGTCTATTATTATACGTTTACTGTTATTGCTCTCAATAGAATCTCATAAAGAGAATTGAAAGATGATATGCTATTTTACAAAATATACAGAAGTGTTGAGAATCTCATAAAGAGAATTGAAAGTAGAATTATTATCTCTGCTTCGTAGATATATATATCAAAGAATCTCATAAAGAGAATTGAAAGTGTCCTTATGACTGTAGGTTTAATCCAGAAACAGATTGGAATCTCATAAAGAGAATTGAAAGTGAAGGTCAAGCCACAAATTGTAAAATCTACTTATTTTGAATCTCATAAAGAGAATTGAAAGTAGAGGGCCGGCAGGTGTTGGCAAGACACAACTAACTAAGAATCTCATAAAGAGAATTGAAAGCTCATATTGTCTAAGCATAAGCTTTTTAATGTTAAACTCGAATCTCATAAAGAGAATTGAAAGGCAATTCTTGTCTTAATTTATTTTTACACCAAAGCAGAATCTCATAAAGAGAATTGAAAGTAACTCATGTTTACAGCCTAGCTAGAGCTACTGATTTAGCGAATCTCATAAAGAGAATTGAAAGTATTATTTTTGATTAGAAGGTAATGCCTTGGTGGTTATGGCTGAATCTCATAAAGAGAATTGAAAGTATGTTAATTTGTAAGTCATTGTGATATATTGAAATAAGAATCTCATAAAGAGAATTGAAAGCATTAAGCTGGCCGGCCATCCGGTTATTAAACTGGCAAGAATCTCATAAAGAGAATTGAAAGGGCAAGGGTTTTACAGTAGTAGCCTCTCTTTCAATTTTCGAATCTCATAAAGAGAATTGAAAGCAGTAAAGTATTAGCTGAATACAGATATAATGGTGGGAAAGAATCTCATAAAGAGAATTGAAAGAATAAATTGATAAGCTGTTCCAGTACCTGTGAATCTAAGAATCTCATAAAGAGAATTGAAAGTGAATACTACTGTAAAAGCTTCACTATGCCAGTAAGAATGAATCTCATAAAGAGAATTGAAAGGAAAATGGAATATACCAAGAAAATTGAAAACGGAGAGAGAATCTCATAAAGAGAATTGAAAGCGGGGGTTTAAACCCCCGGGTTAACTCGGATTTTTACCATTGAATCTCATAAAGAGAATTGAAAGCGAACATGAAACTGTTATTTTACAGCCTGGATATTACCTGCGAATCTCATAAAGAGAATTGAAAGGTAATATAGCAGCTCGCCCAAAGCTTTTAAATAGTCAGAATCTCATAAAGAGAATTGAAAGATGGCATCTGAATGATAGCTTCACAATTTTTATCAAAAAGAATCTCATAAAGAGAATTGAAAGGTAAAAGATATTTTGCGAGCTGATCTTCGCTTGCATTAGAATCTCATAAAGAGAATTGAAAGCTGTAAATTTATTTTCCTTCAATCTAATGCATGCTAGAGAATCTCATAAAGAGAATTGAAAGACGCTAACATCTGCCCCTTTCTCTGGCCTAGTCCGTAAGAATCTCATAAAGAGAATTGAAAGTCTAACCGCTTTTTTTAATATTTCCCTTCTTTCTTTTGAATCTCATAAAGAGAATTGAAAGATACAAGAACTTATTCAGCTTGGCGAAATTATACAAAGTGAATCTCATAAAGAGAATTGAAAGTTTGACTCAGGTCTCATCAAAGGAGTTAAGTACACAAAGAATCTCATAAAGAGAATTGAAAGGGGCAATCTAGTTTGTATTAGACTTAAGCCAAATCGATGAATCTCATAAAGAGAATTGAAAGAATATATAAATTTTTACGCGTCAAAATCCCGTTTAAATAAGAATCTCATAAAGAGAATTGAAAGTTTTGAACTTGAACGTCTGCACCTTTCTCTGCTCTAGGAATCTCATAAAGAGAATTGAAAGTGATGGCACCATATGGCAATGAGCTATAGACTACTGAGGAATCTCATAAAGAGAATTGAAAGTACCAACTGTCGTCCTCGGCTATTTTCCTTAGCATAATTTTCGAATCTCATAAAGAGAATTGAAAGATTATTTTTACATCGATTAATTCACTTAAACGAAGACTTGAATCTCATAAAGAGAATTGAAAGGCCACACCACCGGCCGGCGTTGTCCTAGATCAAAATAAAGAATCTCATAAAGAGAATTGAAAGTTAAAATCTCCTCACGTACTTCAGGAGATAACTTACTGAGAATCTCATAAAGAGAATTGAAAGTTTAATAAGAATAACTGTCGAAAGTTCTGATTATTGGTAGAATCTCATAAAGAGAATTGAAAGAAAAATTAGCTAATCAGTTAACTCAAAGTTTAATACAAAGAATCTCATAAAGAGAATTGAAAGTGCTTGTCATGTTTCTTAAGTAGTAATAAATTGTTAAAGAATCTCATAAAGAGAATTGAAAGATTAAATTGGCAAAATGTTTTAAAAATTAGTATACAAGAAGAATCTCATAAAGAGAATTGAAAGTCATGTTCGAACAAAACGATGTTTCGTATTTTAGCGTTTGAATCTCATAAAGAGAATTGAAAGTAGACTAGGCAAAGCTAGGACTAGACTAGACTACTACTAAGAATCTCATAAAGAGAATTGAAAGTTCAAAATAGTAGTATACGGAATGAGGATGTATTTCAAGGAATCTCATAAAGAGAATTGAAAGATGCATACTATTTTGTCACTAGAGCAATATTTAAATTTAGAATCTCATAAAGAGAATTGAAAGTCTTATTATAGCATAGCCAACTGACAAACTAGTTAACGAATCTCATAAAGAGAATTGAAAGTTCTTTTCTTTGATGGCCGCCGTTGGCGGCCATTTTACGAATCTCATAAAGAGAATTGAAAGTTGCCTAGTACTTTTATGTTTATGTTTTGTATTCTGTCTGAATCTCATAAAGAGAATTGAAAGAAATGGCATATAATAATAAGAAAAAGCTAGCTACAATCAGAATCTCATAAAGAGAATTGAAAGTTAAATCATATTTAGCACTAGAAAGGATTTCAAATAGAATCTCATAAAGAGAATTGAAAGACAAAATAATCTAACATTTAATTTTCACATTGATTCTGAGAATCTCATAAAGAGAATTGAAAGGGAATAATGCTGAACATAGCATCACTTTCAACTCTGACGAATCTCATAAAGAGAATTGAAAGAGACATACACAACTGGGATAAATTACTAACAAAAGCTGAATCTCATAAAGAGAATTGAAAGATTATTATACGTTTATTACTGTTATTACTGCTGCTCTGAATCTCATAAAGAGAATTGAAAGTTGATAAAGGTATTTATTGCGCTGATTATTTGATTAAAGAATCTCATAAAGAGAATTGAAAGTTCAGGTGTGTTTATGCTAGCAGATTGATTGCCTTTTGAATCTCATAAAGAGAATTGAAAGCTTACCCGTAATTTTGCTTCAACAATATATAGCGTTGGGAATCTCATAAAGAGAATTGAAAGAGCGGTAATCAAAAGGCAATATGTAACACAAGCTAGGAATCTCATAAAGAGAATTGAAAGAAGGCAAAATATTTACTGGAAATGCTGTTAAAAAAACTATATGAATCTCATAAAGAGAATTGAAAGTCTATTGTTTGTTTTGCTATCATTTCTTCTTCCGTTAGAATCTCATAAAGAGAATTGAAAGTAATGGCCGGTATATCCAGCTTTGTAATAAACAAATTGGAATCTCATAAAGAGAATTGAAAGCAACTATGTTCTTTCCAAAAACCGCAAATATAATCAGAATCTCATAAAGAGAATTGAAAGTAAATAAGACAATCTTTGTCCGCACTTAGTATATTGGAATCTCATAAAGAGAATTGAAAGTTTTTAACAAAAAGTCGCACAGTAGCTGGATTTACAAAGAATCTCATAAAGAGAATTGAAAGTGGCTATATAGTTAATTTTACATTCCCAAAAATTTTGAATCTCATAAAGAGAATTGAAAGAACAGAATTCTGGAGATTTTTAGAGAATTTTGCTGAAGAGAATCTCATAAAGAGAATTGAAAGTATTATACAAGTATATTCCATCAGAAAACACTAAGAGTGAATCTCATAAAGAGAATTGAAAGAAGAATATAAAGATTATGAAACTCAGAAGGATTATAACAGGAATCTCATAAAGAGAATTGAAAGTTTTATCATATATTTGGCAATGACAATCTTAGTCAGTAAAGAATCTCATAAAGAGAATTGAAAGAAGAAAGTCTTAAAGCTATGCTTCGTCTTGTAAAGCACAGAATCTCATAAAGAGAATTGAAAGATATCAATGGACGAAAGTAACATTAACCCCAGATGAATCGAATCTCATAAAGAGAATTGAAAGTTGATGGCTGTTGTCATTCTATCGGCCCATTTATCCTCAGAATCTCATAAAGAGAATTGAAAGCCCAAGGGGACCGGCCCAAACGGGAGTTCTCGAATGGGAATCTCATAAAGAGAATTGAAAGAATATTGGTTGGGTTATTTTCGAAGAAGATATAACCCAGAATCTCATAAAGAGAATTGAAAGTGCTAATTTCTTCAAGAGGATTGCCTGAAATTTCTATTGTTGAATCTCATAAAGAGAATTGAAAGTCCACAATTTTTTTCAACAAATCAAACTGGGCTTCCTTTGAATCTCATAAAGAGAATTGAAAGTTGTCTATACCCACAGGCTCGACTTTGACAATAAACGGAATCTCATAAAGAGAATTGAAAGTTCTTAAATTTCGGACTAATCCCCCCTCGTTCGAGCTGAATCTCATAAAGAGAATTGAAAGATATCTCTTGCAATTATTAGTTTTGCGAAAAAGGAGAATCTCATAAAGAGAATTGAAAGATATTTATTACGATACGTATAAGTAATTACTTGAAAACCAAGAATCTCATAAAGAGAATTGAAAGCATTAGGAAAGTCCAGCTATACCTCCAGGAATTTATAATCTGAATCTCATAAAGAGAATTGAAAGTTTTCCCCTTTTTCTAGCAGGATCAGGATCTAACAAAACGAATCTCATAAAGAGAATTGAAAGAATAATATTATTCTTGTAGTTTTTTGACTTATTGGGATTTTGAATCTCATAAAGAGAATTGAAAGCATTCAAGCTTTGGCCCTTTAGTAGTCTAGTCCCCCCGAATCTCATAAAGAGAATTGAAAGGGAGCACTAAGCTGTTGACAAAGTATACATGGCATTACTGAATCTCATAAAGAGAATTGAAAGTTTTATTTTTTAACCTTTTCATCTAAGACCGAATCTTTGAATCTCATAAAGAGAATTGAAAGGAGTGTATTGTAAGCTGATTTTGTATTTGGAATAACATTGAATCTCATAAAGAGAATTGAAAGAACTAAGAAGTTTACAAAGAGAGTAACTTTATCATGTGAATCTCATAAAGAGAATTGAAAGTCAAAAACATTAACTCGGATTAGTCCTTCTCCTTTGTAGGAATCTCATAAAGAGAATTGAAAGTTTTGCTTTTTACCAGTCTTTATCAACTCGAAATAGTCACGAATCTCATAAAGAGAATTGAAAGTCTGCTCCTTTTTCCGGTCTGGTTTGAAGTGCAAAAATGAATCTCATAAAGAGAATTGAAAGTCTTTTCCATACTTATCATGATATGTATAACTTAGAAAGAATCTCATAAAGAGAATTGAAAGATGGGATTTATGGAATTGTGTAATAGAAGATTTTATAAGAATCTCATAAAGAGAATTGAAAGTTTTTTATTTTTAAATCTCTAAGTATAGACGACTTATTGAATCTCATAAAGAGAATTGAAAGACAACCCGGGCATAAAATACCCGGGCTATTTTCTTTTTTGGAATCTCATAAAGAGAATTGAAAGTTACTGCCAATTTTACAACAAAAAAAACCTGGTACCTTTAAGAATCTCATAAAGAGAATTGAAAGAGTATAAGTAATAAATTGAGAGCCAATGAATAATTCTTCTGGAATCTCATAAAGAGAATTGAAAGAATTATACAGTAAAACTAAAAAACAGTATAACTGGAGGAATCTCATAAAGAGAATTGAAAGCCAACTGTAATTGATTGAACTCCTAACTGTGTTATTAAGAATCTCATAAAGAGAATTGAAAGTAATTCGAGCTCAGGATTTTAATTTAGATTGCATGACTTGGAATCTCATAAAGAGAATTGAAAGTTGCTAAAATTAAATATTATGTTAATCCACCAATCATGAATCTCATAAAGAGAATTGAAAGCATGGTGAATTTGAACCATCACCTACACCAATATTTGCGAATCTCATAAAGAGAATTGAAAGTGCACTTGTTTGCAGCCTAACTACTCCATGCAAAAACAGGAATCTCATAAAGAGAATTGAAAGCTGACCATTCTGATTTAGGAATGCTAACCGTTCCCAAAAGAATCTCATAAAGAGAATTGAAAGTTTTTTACTACTAATTTAGTATGAAGCAAGAATACGTTGAATCTCATAAAGAGAATTGAAAGATTGAAATTACAAGGCAAACACAAGAAGAATCAGAAGAGAATCTCATAAAGAGAATTGAAAGTTTTTGATGGCCCGGCCATTAAACTCCTTCTTATACTCCCAGAATCTCATAAAGAGAATTGAAAGTATAAAAGGTTCAAAATGGATTAGCAAGTATTTGATTTAATGAATCTCATAAAGAGAATTGAAAGTTAAGTATAAAATAGAAGTATCAGAAACTGACATAATAAGAGAATCTCATAAAGAGAATTGAAAGTATACTTCAATCTGTGTACTACCTACCAGTAATGCACTAGGAATCTCATAAAGAGAATTGAAAGTACTGACTTATCATGTATTAATCCAGTCCATTCTTCTGAATCTCATAAAGAGAATTGAAAGAGTACTAGTACAACTGGTTTACTGTTAGATAGTTTTAATGAATCTCATAAAGAGAATTGAAAGTGATGGCGCCAACTTTCAAAAGGTTGGACGAAGAAAAGAATCTCATAAAGAGAATTGAAAGTGTTATGATTTTCCATTTTTCATAATTCGAGCTCAGGAATCTCATAAAGAGAATTGAAAGACCTTCTTCTTCACCAGAAGAAGATTACGATTAATTAAGAATCTCATAAAGAGAATTGAAAGCGAAGAATTACAGTTTTTCAAACCCTCCCCTGAATACGACGAATCTCATAAAGAGAATTGAAAGAGTGTATGATTGAATGGGGGAGGTAGGTTTATATTTTGTAGAATCTCATAAAGAGAATTGAAAGGATAACAATAGACGTTTACGACGACTCAAGCTGGAGTAATCTCATAAAGAGAATTGAAAGATTTTTTGGAGTAATTTTTTCAATTTTTCCATTTTTGAATCTCATAAAGAGAATTGAAAGAGGTAAAACTACAGTCCCATCTATCATTAACTTTGCTTCTGTGAATCTCATAAAGAGAATTGAAAGTTTCCATTATTATTATAAGTATAAATTATAAATTGACTACCGAATCTCATAAAGAGAATTGAAAGTATTTTAACGTTTAATGGTTTTTTAGGTTCTGCTGTATGAATCTCATAAAGAGAATTGAAAGGTTAATTCAACTTCTCTTTCTGTTAATTCCTCCTTTGCCGAATCTCATAAAGAGAATTGAAAGTTTGGAAGGGGATTTTGAACGGGGCCAGGATTTTGTTGGAATCTCATAAAGAGAATTGAAAGTAATAAATATGGAAAAAAACTCGATGTTACTCTTGACGAATCTCATAAAGAGAATTGAAAGTCATTTTTTAATTCTGTTCCACAACCCGGGCATAAAGAATCTCATAAAGAGAATTGAAAGTTGAGAGCCAAACTGATTTTTTGGGTATGAAATGATTGTGAATCTCATAAAGAGAATTGAAAGTTTAGAAATAATAATCGACGTTCATGGAAAAAATTACTGGAGAATCTCATAAAGAGAATTGAAAGTTAGGAACAATTATTACATCACCAACAACTTTACCAGGGAATCTCATAAAGAGAATTGAAAGTCCAGCATCACCGCCAACGATAATTGATTGTCTTACAGGGAATCTCATAAAGAGAATTGAAAGTCCTAGGATCGCGAGTAGCGACAATTTGTTTTCTTAAGGAATCTCATAAAGAGAATTGAAAGTTCAAGATAGCTGCTGGGTCTTGTCACGTCTCGCAGTAAGAATCTCATAAAGAGAATTGAAAGTGAATTCTCGGCTGAAATCATTAGTTGTAAACTCTTTATACTGAATCTCATAAAGAGAATTGAAAGTGTATTGTTGCTGGTTTTCTAAGGCCGGCCAATACTGTAGAATCTCATAAAGAGAATTGAAAGTTCATAATCGTATAATACTCGTTTAATGATATAAATAAGGAATCTCATAAAGAGAATTGAAAGTCGTTTGGTTGTTGTTAATAATACCTTATATTATATAAAAAGAATCTCATAAAGAGAATTGAAAGTCAAAAACATTAACTCGGATTAGTCCTTCTCCTTTGTAGGAATCTCATAAAGAGAATTGAAAGTTCATTCAAGCTTTGGCCAAAGCTTGTTTGCCATTCAAGCGAATCTCATAAAGAGAATTGAAAGAATATAGTTGGCAAATTGAAGTCAAAAAAGAAGATTATGATGAATCTCATAAAGAGAATTGAAAGTATAATTTTATTTTGCAGAAGCGAATAAATAAAAGAAGCCGGTAGAATCTCATAAAGAGAATTGAAAGTTGCCATATGGCGTCATCATGAATTTGGGTTTTAAGCCAAGAATCTCATAAAGAGAATTGAAAGTCTAATAGCTTTTCTATAAACTGTATTCTAGTGTCATTAGAATCTCATAAAGAGAATTGAAAGTTAGCATACTCAATTCGACTTTTATTGCTATCAAGAGTACTGAATCTCATAAAGAGAATTGAAAGGCTATCACTTCCTTATGATTATATAATATATACAGATGGGAATCTCATAAAGAGAATTGAAAGAGAGTTACAGCTAATACTGATAATAAGAATTGCCATTTGGAATCTCATAAAGAGAATTGAAAGTTGTTTTTGGATGAGCAAGAAAAAGTAATAATAGGTAAGAATCTCATAAAGAGAATTGAAAGAGAAACTGAAGAGGAGATCAAAAAACTGAAAAGAGACACAGAATCTCATAAAGAGAATTGAAAGCAACCAATAAGTGATATCTTCAATCAGATAATGAACTTTAGAATCTCATAAAGAGAATTGAAAGTAATATACTTTATGTATCTTTGGTAATCATCTTCGTAGAATCTCATAAAGAGAATTGAAAGTTTTTATATTCAATTTCAATAGTAGAATATTTTTGCTTAGAATCTCATAAAGAGAATTGAAAGTTGCAATAAAATTCTTGATCATCACGTCTTGTTGTTTTTGTGAATCTCATAAAGAGAATTGAAAGATAAAATGGTAATAAACTATGGTAAAGCAAAAGTAACTAGAATCTCATAAAGAGAATTGAAAGTTTATTAATGTTTTTATTAATGTATTGTTTTATTTGGTTGAATCTCATAAAGAGAATTGAAAGAGTACTTCTTTTTCATTAGTATTTTTCCGTTTTGAAGAATCTCATAAAGAGAATTGAAAGGAATATAATACGGAACAAGCGTTTGACATTCTAACAGAATCTCATAAAGAGAATTGAAAGAAAACTCGTTCGGGCCTTGGCCCGAACGAAGGGGGATTGAATCTCATAAAGAGAATTGAAAGCAATACGGATTAGACCAGTCATATTTAAATTCAATTTCCTGGAATCTCATAAAGAGAATTGAAAGGTATGTTAGGGATGCAGATTCAGCATTAAGAATAATGGCTGAATCTCATAAAGAGAATTGAAAGTTTACCACTTATTCAACCAAAACAGCAAAAACCTAAGAATCTCATAAAGAGAATTGAAAGTCTTCCTACAACCAAGATTGGAAATTGGTCAAACTTGAATCTCATAAAGAGAATTGAAAGATAATATATTGGTATTGTATCGAAATCCCATTCTGCAGAATCTCATAAAGAGAATTGAAAGATAACCAACCAAGGTATTAGCACACAATCTGCTTTGGAAGAGAATCTCATAAAGAGAATTGAAAGTCCAATGAATAATTCTTCTTCTTCTGTTGTAATTGTAAGAATCTCATAAAGAGAATTGAAAGTTTGATTGTACCAGCTACTGCTGTACCCTTTGGTGTGTTTGAATCTCATAAAGAGAATTGAAAGATTTGTTATCACTGACAGTAATAGTTGCTTGTATGTTATGAATCTCATAAAGAGAATTGAAAGGGATGTAACTAGACCAGCAAGCTATTTGGAAAAGGAAGAGAATCTCATAAAGAGAATTGAAAGGCTATTTTATCTGCGTAATTTCTAGCTGCTTCAGTTGCGAATCTCATAAAGAGAATTGAAAGGACTGTTTGTGAATAGGATGCAGGAATTAGTTGCGGAGAATCTCATAAAGAGAATTGAAAGACAATATAACAGCAAAGAAAATTGAAGAAGCAAAACAGAATCTCATAAAGAGAATTGAAAGTCAGCAATATGAAAAGTAATAATTGTGTCATGATGAAAAGAATCTCATAAAGAGAATTGAAAGTTAAGTGGAATTGCAGTTCTGATGGATAGATTTGTTCGAATCTCATAAAGAGAATTGAAAGCGTATTATGATTTCATCTTCATCGACGTAGACTTGTAAAGAGAATCTCATAAAGAGAATTGAAAGTGTGCCATGTGTAAATAATAATCAATCCTATATTTAAAGAATCTCATAAAGAGAATTGAAAGCAAATCGCACAAATATACACGTATTCTTGCGGGATGTGAATCTCATAAAGAGAATTGAAAGTTTAAGTATTCTGGCAAAGGAATCCAGACAACTTGGTTGTATGAATCTCATAAAGAGAATTGAAAGCAAAATGTTTAGTGTTGGTAAATGTCTAATGTAACATAAGAATCTCATAAAGAGAATTGAAAGTTGTAAAGCGTTAATAGTGACTATTTCGAGTTGATAAAGGAATCTCATAAAGAGAATTGAAAGTTCATCCAATTCTTTTCCTTCTTTTTCTTCCTTTTCCAAATAGAATCTCATAAAGAGAATTGAAAGAAGAATATTATTCTTCTTGTAGTTTTTGGAATAGGTATTTGAATCTCATAAAGAGAATTGAAAGTTTGCAATCTTGTTAATTTCCTTGCCCAAAGAAATCAAAGAATCTCATAAAGAGAATTGAAAGAGCATGAGAAATGACTTAAACCAAGGGTCATGCTCGAATCTCATAAAGAGAATTGAAAGTTCTTTGTGCTCTTGTCCTTCTTCTCCTAGGTTCTGGAGAATCTCATAAAGAGAATTGAAAGCTTAATTGTTTTCTCAGATCATTTTTACATTTAAGCAAATGAATCTCATAAAGAGAATTGAAAGGCAAATAATATTTTAAAAAAACAAAAATTATGATGGTTGAGAATCTCATAAAGAGAATTGAAAGTCATAATCCGTTCTTGGTACTGGATGGAAGAGCAAGGAATCTCATAAAGAGAATTGAAAGCTGTTATAAAATCAATGAGACTTTCAACGTCTGTGCATGAATCTCATAAAGAGAATTGAAAGACAAATAATACAAGCCCAAACCACTTGCTAGCAGTAGAATCTCATAAAGAGAATTGAAAGTGTTTTAACACAAAGTTTAAATCATCAAGTAATGAATTGCGAATCTCATAAAGAGAATTGAAAGTGAACGGGGTTATAGTGAATTTGATGCTGATCAACTTAGAATCTCATAAAGAGAATTGAAAGTGTAAGAAAAAACCAGTAAAATGTTCCTGTATCTGTACCGAATCTCATAAAGAGAATTAAAGCTATTCTTTCTTGTTCAATAACTTCGTTTTCTTTCAAAATTTTATCAGGTTTAACATTTTTATTTTGTTTGAAGGGATAAAATAGATATAAATGTGTTTGTT
>Ga0197144_100702_pt1 | contig 12765 bp, 15 predicted proteins | sample GBS85_MetaG_FD_148670 | JGI IMG/M metagenome (GOLD analysis project Ga0197144, IMG submission 148670) | Sediment microbial communities from Great Boiling Springs, Gerlach, Nevada, United States - GBS 85_MetaG | ecosystem: Environmental > Aquatic > Thermal springs > Hot (42-90C) > Sediment...
CCTATGGCGAGGAGGCAGAGGAGGCTGTTAGTGCGGGCTTTGAAGGGCGCGCTGAAGGAGTTGGAGAACGAGGCTAATAGGGTGGGAGGGTCGCAGGTGACGGCGTTGCAGAGCCTGATCAAGAAGAGGAGGTTGCTGGAAGAGGAGGACGAGGAGTGCAAGGGCGACAGCGAGGCTTGCCTGGCGAGGGGGCTACGGGAGCTCATCATAGCGGAGGCTGCGAGGACTCGTCGCTCCTCCGGTGGCAGGGATGTGGCTAAGGTTGTTGACGCTAGGGTTGTTGACGCCGTGATCGAGAAGGTGGAGGAGTTCTTCGAGGTAACCCCGGTAACGATCACAGGAGAGCTACCTACGGTGCACATAGCCCCGGGCAGGTTGCTGGTGGTCGACGCCTCCGCCCTGAGCGACGAGCAGAAGAGGTGGGTCTTGAAGGTGATGGTGGACGAGCTCCTCGTGAACCTCAAGTCGGGGAAGCTGAGGTCAGCAGTCCTCGTGGTAGAGGAGGCGCCACTCTTCATAGGCGTGGACGTAATCCACCCAGTCAAGCAGAGCCTCCAGAGGCTAGCAAGGGAGGGGAGGAAGTTCGGGGGGTGCCTCATAGCGGTCAGCCAGAGACCACGAAGCCTGGACGTGAACGTCGTAAGCCAGCTCCAGAACTTCGTGTTCCTAAGGATGGTGCAGGAGGAGGACATAAGGGCGGTAATGAACATAGCGGACAGCCTGGAGGAGAGCCTGGCAAACGCCATACCCAGCCTGCCGGACGGGAGGGCAATCGTTATGGGGGAGTGGCTGGGCAGGTTCCCGGCAATAGTGGACATAGACCTCCACAAGGGCAAACGAGTGGGGGCAACACCGCCGCTAACCAAAATCTGGGCTGAGAGCACGCAACAACAGGAAAAGGAGACTTTCAGCCTGGAGCTCTAAGGCGCTAGAGGACTCTGTGGACGTGATATCGCCTCCCGTCAACTACGTGTACGACCCTGTAGCCTAGGCTCGCCAGGCTACCCGCTATGTGCCTCCTGTGACATTTGAACCACAGCTTCTCCCTGCACATAACGGCTACGTGCCCGGGCGAAGACTCCACCACGGCTACCAGCTCCTCCACGCCCCTCCTGTACCCCTCCGTCTTCATGTACTCCTTGAAACCGCCCCTCCTGAACCCGCCTAGGAGCTCCCCGAGCCACACGTAGCCTAAACCCTCCCGCTCCAGGAGCTCCGCTAGCGTGCCCCTCTCAGACCATGGTGCCCAGCTACTCCGCGGTCTGCTCCTGACGTCCGCGACCACCTTAACCCCGTACGCCCTGATCAGTCCCAGGAACTCCTCGAATGACCTGTTGCTGTGACCTACCGTGTACACAGTTTTAGCCACGCCCTCCTCCCCGCCAGCACTTGCTGGGGGCTTAACTTTATTAGGCGGGTAGGAGGCTGTCTCGGCGTTTCGAGCTGTGGGAGTTTGAGGCTCTGCGGGCGCTAGCCTTCTCTAGAACCCTGAGTAGGGCTTCTAGCGCGCGGTCGTCGTATTCAGCCATGCCGGCTATCTCTGTCACGGACATTATGACTATTGACTTCTCGTCGAACCGCTGCCTGTCTACCTCGAATGTCCATGTGTCCGTGTACGGGTCTGTTTTGAGCCTGATGAACCCGGGTATTACCCCGAAGAACTCGAAGTAGTCGACTATGTCTTTGAACGGGTATCTGTACGCTTCTCTCACCGCCTCCTCCAAGTCTGCCAGGGAGGTGTCTAGGAGCCTGACTATGCTGGCTGGGGGTTTGATGCCGCGCTCAGCTAGGGTTACGGCTAGTGATGCCAGGTTGTACGCGTAGACCTCCTCCAGCTCCGCCGGCTTGCCTCTGACGAGGTGTATCAGCTCGTGGGCGAACACAACAGGGTCTGGAGGCTGAGACCTGAACCACAGGGCGTCCTCGCCCGCAAACGCCGCAGCCCTCACAGCCTTCTCCGCCTTGACAGCAAGTGGCGGTAGAACCTCGATGTCACACGGGCTCGGTAGCCTGCCCTCCACTCTCAGAACCTCATATACGCCCACGTACAGCCCTTTGAACCAGGGGAGCTCGCACAGCCTGCTCATACGCGCATCACCAGGTCGTCGCTGAAGGCTTCCCCCGCGTGAGGGTCAATCCACACCCTGCCGAGGTGCGGGTACGAGAGTAGCCTCCTGAACGCCCAGAACATCTCATCCAAGCTGTAGACTCTCAGGAACGCGCCCCTGAAGTCGCTCTCGCTGTACCTGACCCAGCCGTGAGCCCTGAAACGCCTGTACCTGGTCTCCGGGCACACCCACGCCACTTCGTTGTTGAAGGAAAGCTCTACCGGGGTGTTTGCCCCGTCGTAGTCCCCGACGTAGATAATCTTCCGCCCCCTCAGAGACTTCATGACCGCGCCGTGGCTCACCCACACAACCCTCCTGCCCGGCAGTATCTTGGCTTCGATGTACCCGTTGGGGGCTACGTACACCTCGACGTCCCTCCGCTCCAGCGCGAGCTCCGCCAGTATCCGTAGGTTGCGCGCCCACCAGTCCATCGAGCCGGAGTTGTCGAGTATCATGACCACGCTGTCCCTCACCCTCGACATCCTGTAGTAGCTGAGGGGCTTTCTCTCGAACTGCCTCAACATCAGCCTCCTCACGTTGTACTCCTCGCTCGCCCTGTAGTCGAAGAGCTTGAGCCTCTCCTCCGCCACAGCCTCTATGAAGCGGTAGAACTCAGTCTGATAGTACCTCACGCTACCAGCACCCCCACCAAGGACGTCAACAACCTGAATAGCGTTATACTGGTAAGTGTGCGACTGCTCTCCCCCCTCTCCGTCGGAGAACTCCTCACCCCCCTCACCTTCAGCCCCTCCCTCTCCCCCTCTATCGCCGAGCCTGCTGTCGACTTTGCCTTCTCCTCCTCTCCCGTTTTCACCATCTTTCACTCCGCCCTTCTCTGCCTCCCCTCTCCGCCCGCCCTCTCCGCCTTTCTCACCCTCGCTACCCTCGCCACCCTCAACATCCTTACCTGCCTCGCCCCTCTGACCCCGCTGAGCCCGCCCCTCCTCCCCTACGCTCTCCTGCTCACGGTTGGAGGAGCCACCCGAGCTACTCTGAGAGGGTTGCTGGGAACCCCGAGCTTGACCTCGACTCCCGCCCTTCTCACTCTCGCCCCGACTCCCGCTACTTCCCCCTCCCTCCTCTCTCTGGGCTTGCTCGACCATCTTCTTGATGAACGGCTGGTCGAAAGGGTTGGGGAAACGGCTACTCAGCTGGGAGGGTTGCCCCTGTTGCTGGGGGTTCTGAGCTTGACCTTGACCAGCCGTGGCAGACTGCCCCTCCTCAGCACCGCCCGGTGTTTGAGCTTGCTCAGACTGCTCCCCACCGGTAGGTTGGCTAGCTCCCGCCCCGCCCCCGCCAGCACTAGGGTGCGAAGCACTCTGCTCTTGTTGCCCAGCTCCAGCAGAAGCCTGTTGCCCCTGCTCTCCCCGCCCTGCAGGTTGCACGCCACCCAGCTGGCGGGAGGAGCTAGCACCACTAGATTGAGGTTGCCGAGAGCCCCGTTGCCCGACATCGCGCTCCACAGCTCCCCCGGAGCCCTGTGGCTGAGGTAGCGAGAACGTCTGCTCGCCACCGCCATGGTAGTCCTCGCTCAGCTCAGCTGGTTGTTGCACTACCGCCTTCTCCTCGCGCTCAGGGTTAACCTTCTCAGGCTTGTCCTGAGCCTTCTTCCGAACTTCCTCGAGGATGTCGTCAAACGGCTTTCTAACAACTAGAGGCACAGCCGATCACCACTCGTTCATGCTCTTCAGAATCTCGAGCACCCTGTCAACAGATTTGTCCAGCAGGCTACCCACCACTATCTCCTTCCCCTTGACGCCCAGTTCGCTCGCAACCTGATTGCCTAACTTACTACTGTATATCTTCATCTTCTTGTTCGCCGCAATGTACAGAGGACAGAGGGCATTCTCGTTAACCACTACTACCTGGAGTTCGCTGAAGACAGGGCTCCGCCTGAGGTTCTCTATGAGTGTGGCTACTCGTCTAGGTGTGGCTTCGAAGTATCTATCTATCGAGCTTATGTCGATGGTCTCTAAGACTGCTAGGTTGTTGCGAGGTTTCTCCATCAACAGCGTCACAATATAGCCAACATATTTGTAGTCATGGGCAAGTTTAAGTAGTGGTGGGGCGTTTGCTTTTGGTCCGAGCTTGAAGTATCCTTTGATCTTGAAGCTTATGTCGTCAATTTTTTCTAGTGCTACTTTCTCCACAATATTCCCGCTCCCGCTCGCGTACTCCAAGAAGAGCTTTTTCTCGGTGTAGTACTTTATCTTCGTTGCCTCCCTAATGAATTCGTCTGCGTCGTCTGTGAAGATTATGTCTTCGTAGTACCCTTCAATCTCGTTTCCCCATTCTGTGGCTAGTTTGTACGCCTCCTTTATTGTCAGTGGCTCTCTGGATGTGATTGCTGGTACCTCGTCCTCGACATACTCGAATTTGCCGAACTTGGCGGGGTTGTCTGTGGCGGGTGGACGTAGTGTCTTGATGACTTGTGTGTACGCGACAAAGTCCTTGTCAGGTATCTTTAGGGTCACTAGCACGGGCTTTTCCTGGTCTATCTTCGTGGGCTCGGCTTCCTGCTTCTCTTCTTTCACCGCAAGCTTCCTGATCTTCTCCAGGAGCTCTCTAACCTCCTGCTGTTTAGGCTTCTCCTTGTCGTCCTTGAGCTCTGCTACCTCGGCTTGTGGCTCGTAGTACTTTGCCATACTGTCCTTGCCCTCGTCTTTCGCCACTTGGAGGAGGCTGGAGTCGTAAGGCTTCCTGGTCTTCACGTACCTGACGTACTTATCCCAGTCGTCGTCATACTTGATAATGAACATCCTGAGGAGATCGCCTAGTGGCATGAATTGACCCTTCTTCACCAGGATTTCGCCCAACTGGTAGAGTTCCTGGATTGTTGCGGGCTTTCTCAGCCCGGCGTTCACCGTGTCCACGTATATCTGCGTCAATAGCAGAGCAACCTCCTTCGGGAACCTCTTCGACAGCAACCTGTAAACTTCGACCGCAGGCAGGTGTTCAAGAGGAATCCTGGCAAGTCGCCTGAGGAGCGGTTCGCTGAGCTCCCTCATGTTGTTAGACGTCAGGATGATCACCAAGTTCTCCATCCTACCCTCTATGACGGTCTCGCGGTCGCCCAGGTAGAGGGAGACTCTGTGGTTCTGGAGGACGTCGAGAAGTAGCGCGTCAGCGCTAGGTCTAGTCTTGTCAAACTCGTCGAGGACTAGGACTACCATCCTGTTTTGAGACACTTTAAGAGCTCTGGGTATGGGTCCGTAGGTTATCTTCACCCCGCTCTTAGTCTCCTCCGATGGAACGTACTTGTAGAGGAGGTCGTCCTCGGAGGTCCCGGCGGTGCATTGGAAGAAGATGTACTCGGCGTTCAGGTAGCGGGCTATGAGCTCCGTCAACTGCGTCTTCCCGACCCCAGCTGGTCCCACGAACAGGAACGCCTTCTTGGTGTTGCTGTGGAGGACTAACTCTATGAGTGACGCAATCTTAGAGTCTATGTAGAAGTTGTTCTGCCTCGCGAACTCCTCGAGCGACGTCGCCGCCCTCGTCCTCGTTTTAGCAGTACTCTTCCTCTCTACGACCTCCAGAGACACCGGCTTCCGCCCTCCTCCGCGTGTTTGTGTAGTGGCAAGGTGTAAACATGGAGGTGTGCTCTCAGCGGGGGCGGGGCATTTTTATACCCCCCGGGTAGGCTACCCTCTTTGGGCTGGGGTGTTGGGTGTGGGTGTTGCGGAGGACGTGTTCCGCTCAGTCCTCCGGTCTAGGGTGTTCGCGGACAGGGGGAAGCTTCGCCACGACTACGTCCCGGAGCTCCTGCCTCACAGGGAGGGTGAGGTTAAGAGGGTTGCCTCCGCCCTAGCTCCCGCCCTCAGGGGCGAGAAGCCCAGCAACGTGCTCGTGTACGGTCCGCCGGGCACGGGGAAGACCGCTGTCGTGAGGCACGTCCTGTCGAAGCTTGAGGCTACGAGGGCTGGGGTTAGGGTTAAGGGCGTCTACGTGAACGCCGAGCACGCGGGCACCCCTTACAGGGTTGCTGTGGAGGTTGGTGAAGCCCTGGGAGCCAGGATGCCCTTCACCGGTCTCTCCGTGGGCGAGGTCTTCGACAGGATTGCTAGGGTAGCGTCGCAGGAGGGTGCAACGTACATAGTGGTGCTGGACGAGGTGGACTCTCTGGCTAGGAAGAGGGGCGGAGCCGAGGTCATCCACATGCTCGCGAGAGTCGGCGAGAAGCTGAAAACCTCGAAGGTGTCCCTCGTAGGCGTAGCTGGCACATCCAGCCCGGATGACCTGGGCTCAGGCGTTAGAGCTAGCCTCGGCGAGGTTGAAGTATCGTTTCCGCCCTACACGGGCGACCAGCTGAGAGGCATCCTCGCGGTTAGGGCTCGCGAGGCGTTCAACCCCGGCGTCCTGGAAGGCGACGTCATACCGCTCTGCGCCGACACAGCCTACAAGGTGGGAGGGTACGCCCGCACAGCCATCGACCTGTTGAGGGCTGCCGGAGAGGTTGCCGAGAGGCTGAGGAGCTCCAAGGTCACCTCGAGTCACGTGTACATCGCGTGGGAGGAGGTAGAGAGAGACAGAGTAGCCGACGCCGTCAGAGCACTACCACTCCACAGCAAGCTAATCCTAGCATCCGTGCTGGAAACAACGCGGGCAGGCAAGACCACCACGGGCGAAGTCTACAGAAGTTACAAGCAGATAGCCTCGGAGCTCGGCTTAAAACCCGTCACGCTCAGGCGTGTCAGCGGCATACTAGCAGAGCTGAACAAGGCGGGAGTCATAGCAGGCGAAGTAGTAAGCATGGGGCGGCACGGCAAAACAAGAATCATCCAGCTAGCAGTAGACCGCAAAGCACTCCACAAAGCCCTATCCGAAGACTTAACCCTTGGAGAACTGCTAGACACCCACGCAACTTGAACACCGAGTCAGGCGAGCCCCTACCTCCTCCCCCGCCCTTTAAAGTCCCAGACTTCAAGTTATACGCTGGTGCTCTAGCGTTGTTTTTAAGCATCCTAAGAGCCATCCTCCTAATGTTCAATTTCGCTATAACGTCTCTATCCTTCTAAAACCCGCATCCTGGGCATTTGAGCTTTCTATAGCAGTTCTCCCCCAACCCCATGTAATCGCGTTTCGGGCACTCCTATGAAGTGTTCCTAGCACCTACTCTTGGGTTGTTATTGTAGGTAAAAATTCATCAAACCGCTTTATAAACCATAAAGCTTAATTATGTGCAGTAGAGGTACCTTATCATGGTGCTAGGCTATGCTTAGTAAAGAGGAGTTTATTTCAATTCTTTTTTACTTAGCTGGAGGCAGGGTAAAGGGCTCGACGAGGATTCATAAGGCTGTGTTTCTGGTCGAGAGAATCTTGGGAATTTATGTTTTCAGGTTTGAGCCGTGGAAATATGGTCCGTGGTCGCGTGATCTCGAAGAACTGCTTAGAAGCCTAGAGGCGAGGGGGCTGGTGAAGGTGCGCGTTGAGGCTCCAGACCTCGCTAGCGGGCTTCTCGGCGAAGCTCCCGTAAGAGTTTATGAGGCTTCAGCGGAGTTCATTAGAGCTGGTAAGGAGGCATATAGGAAGTTTACGGAAGCCGAGCCCGTTAAAGCTCTGTACCTTAGGAAACTTGTTCTATCTACTTTAAGTGTGCCCTTGACGTATCTGCTGGCGTATATCTACTCAAGATACCCGGAAATGATTGTAAGAAGCACTATACGCGACAAGGTTGTGATGTGGAGGAGGGTCTAAGAGCGCAGACCCGACAAGTGAAACTGAAAAAGAGGAGTCGCAGGTAACTAGAGTACAGTTTTCTAGAGCCTCGCAGAGAGCTTCTAAAAAGAATGGTTAGGGAGGTAGCTGGGGCGCCGGCTCTTGCCTAGTCTTGTGGTTCGCCTGCTTCGAAGAGCTCTTCTATCTCCTGTGCTGAGGGTATCAGCTCCGCGAATTCTTTGAATTCTTTGGATGCCAGGTGGAGTGTGAAAATGTAGTCTGGCAGGGAGTACGATCTGAGCGAGTAGGCTTTGGTGGCTATCAGGTCTGCGATGTACTCTATCCTCTCGGTCCTGTCAGGGTACGCGCTCAGTAACTTCTGCTTTAGCTCGAACAGCTTCGCCAATTGCCTGCTCTTGAACTCCGATAATCTCACCTGCCTCACCTCCAAGTCACGTGTAATAAGCAGCCGACCTTAATAAGCGTTCTTCAGACCTGACCTTGACACCTGAAAGGCTGAAACTGCGCCTAGCCCGTGAGAGTGCTACAGCACAAGCAGAGGTCAAGAGAGGTTACAACGCAGAGTCTACTGACTTGTTAGTAAAAGTAGAAGTAGAGGTAGTAGTAGAAGCAGTATAAGTACAAGTCAGTACACAAGTTTGATGCTGTGTAGAAGGGGCAGGCTGCGCTTTAGCCCTCTCTGGCGGTAGTTGCCTTCGGGTGCGCCGTGTTGGGCGGTTTCAGGTGGAGATTTGTCGCCTTGGTTGTCTCGGTGTACTTGGTGTTGGCTGTTGTTGGAGTTTCTCTAGCCTACTCTGAGCCTGGGTTTAGGGGTTTGGTGTTGCCTTCTGGCTCTGAGGTTGTGTTTTTTGACGGCGAGCGGGGGGTTGCTGTGTTTTCTTTTGCGGGGTCGGGCTATGTCTACTGGGGCGGTGTTGTCTACGGTTTGGGTTTTGGTGTTTCCTCCGCGTGCTACGATGGTTCTAGGCTGTTTGTGGCTGGCGGTAATAGGGTGCTCGCTGTGGACTCTAACGGCGTGTCTGATGTTGTCGTGTTTGACGTGGACGCTCAAATTGCTGGCGTGGTTTGCGGAGCGGGTGAGTACGCTGTCTTAGCGTCGAATGAGAGCTTGCTGGTGGTGAGGCTGAAGGATGGCATGGGGTTCAGGCTCGGGCTCGGCAACTTCTCTTCGGGCGGTGTTTCGGCTCTCTGGGCTGGTGGCGGGGTTTACGTTGCGTCCGGCAACAGGGTTGTCTTCTTTGGTGGGGGTGTTGCGGACGTGTACGTGTTCCCCGAGGAAGTCTCTGTTAGCGGGCTGGCTGTGTCGAGCGACGGGCTGGTGGTGTACGGCTCCTGGGGCGGTAAGGGCTTCATATACAGGTTCGGCGGCGAGGCTATACTGTTGGAGGTGCCTGGTAGGGTTACCTCTGTTGATGCCCTGGCGTGCTCTGGCTACAGGTGCGTTGCTGTTATGAGACCTGTTGGTGACTGGCTTATACTGGCTGAGTTTAACATGTGGAGGTATGTGTCGCACGTTAAGATGGTCGCTACTAAGCCTTACGTGTACCACGGCTCTGGCTCTTCTGGTGCTGTGTGGGCGTCTGGGGAGATGGAGGGCTTGGGGGTTGTGGTTGTGGGGGCGTCCTCGACTAGGGAGGCTGTAGTGGGGTTTAACAGCACGCTGGCAGTCGTGTTCACGGAGAAGCGCGTGGAGCCCCCGCCTAAGCTCACTAAGCTCGCGGGTCAGCCTTCCGCGTTCAAGGCTGAAACTGAGATTGTTAAGCTCAGCCTCGCGAGGGCGTCCGAGAGCCTGGAGCGAGCCGACCTGGAGGTCAAAACCGTGAAAGCACAGGTAGACAGGCTGAGCGTGCTCACAACACTCACAGCTCTCGCGACGCCAGCACTAGTGTACCTCTACGCTCTAGCAGTGAGAGAGAGTAGGGGCGGGGCTAGCCCGCCTCAGGCTTAGCCTAGGTTTCTTAAAAGCATACTTCGCCCAGTTCTAGGTTTAGGTTAGGGCGGTGTTGGGTGTGTTAGGGGTATCTGTGGTGCTGGTCAGGTATACTGAGGATGCCCCGAAGCTCATAGCCGTAGCCTCGAAGACAAGCCTCTCCAAGAAGCCCCTAGAGCAACTCCTAGACATACGTAGCGAAGAGGTAGAAGTATGGATCAAAGAGACCTTCAGGCGACAACACTTCTCGCCATGGGAGCACGCCTCGTACACCTTCATAGTAGATGGGCTTAGCAGGGTTGCGAGCCACCAGCTCGTAAGGCACAGGCATGCTAGCTACACCCAGATGTCCCACAGGTATACTGAGGGCTACCTGAGGGCTCTAGCACTAGAGGCGTCCAAGCTCTCAGGCTACAACTGCCCCGATAAGCCTGCTAGCAATAAGAGGGACGTCTACTGGTGCTATGCGGGGGTGATAACAGACGCTATGATTTTAACGAGCGAGAACGTTAGGGAGATGGCTAGGCTCGCAAGCATAGCGTTCGTGCCCCCGCCGGCGTTCAGCAACAAGGAGGAGTGGCTGGAGGAGTGGGCTAGCACAGCCCTAGCAACAGCATCGCAGTACTACAAGCTCCTTGCAATGGGGGCTTTGAGGGAGGACGCAAGGTACGTGCTAGCGGACAGCGTTAGGACAAGGATAGTTGTGACGATGAACGCCAGGGAGCTCATACAGGTGTTCCTGCCCCTGAGGATGTGCACTAGGGCACAATGGGAGATAAGGTACATAGCCTGGAGGATGTGGCAGGAGCTAGTGAAGTTGCACCCTCAGCTGTTCAAGTGGGCTGGTCCGTCCTGCGTGTTCAGGGAGAACACCACGAGGGCTGAGCCCGCGGAGCTCCAGAGCTTCCTAGAGGGCTCGGAGAAGTTCACAATACCCAGGTGCCCGGAGCTCGTGGAGAACAAGGCTATACCGGCGTGCCTCAAGGTGGCGTGGGGAGCACTAAACCTGCAGAGCTAGCCCGCGGGGCGTGCTACGTTAGAAGCTTGCCTAGTATCTCGCTGAGCTTTCTCGCGCTCTCCTCGATTTTCGCTTCTTTCAGCATTCTGTAGTACCGGTCGATTCGCGGGTCTATGTTTCTCGCGCCGGCTACGAGCATGTAGTGGAAGAGCGGGTTGGGTAGGCGTATCACTCCTAGCACGTTGCTGGGCAGGAGCCGGGTGTTCACGTTCTCCGGTGCCACCATGACCACGTACATGCCCCCGAAGACTTTCCTGGCTCTGTTGAGCAGGTTTAAAGTCCTGTGTGGTAGGAGTTAGGCGGTGTTGGGGCTTGTCTGTGGAGGTTGAGGGCGACTCTATCAGGCTGTCGCTGTTCACGTGGGGTTCGTTCAGGCGCGGGTACGCTGACATCGTGTACCCTGAGAGGGTCTCGCTCGCCTCTATTGGTAGCAGGCGGGGAGTGTACAAGGCTGAGTTCCCCTTCGCCGAGGTCACAGTTGATGTTCAGGATTCGAGCAGGAACATGAGGAGGACTGTGACCGTTAAGCCCCGCTCTCTCGTCATAGTCAGGTACTACGGGGCTCACTCGGCTTCGTACGCGTTCAACGAGGTGTACGTGCTGAGACCTGGTGCTGAGCCTGAGAGGGCAGATGTCGTGGTTAAGGTCGTCAAGGAGCCTTCAGGCAAGTACGTTGTTGAGAAGCACGTGCACACCATAACTCTCGAGGGCAGGGAGCTCCCAGTTCACGTGGAGGTGAGGGATAAGGTGAAGGTGAAATTCGACGTCGAGGTCGAAGAGAAGGGCGGCAAAATCCTGGTCAAAGGCGACACGTGGGAGATAAAAGACAGGCTGAAGACTCAGGGGTTCAAATGGGACCCGGGTGCGAGAGCCTGGTACGCTACCGGCATGTCAGTCAGCGAGGTAGTAGAGGCTCTGAAGGTGATTGAGGGCGTGAACATAGTGAACGTCAAGAGGGGCGCCGAGGAGCGAGAGCTAGCTGACGCCACAGTAGGCTAGCACAGGATGCTACCTCAACCTACGCAACGCCCGCCCCGACAGCCGGCTTAGCGTGTGGCGAGAAAGGGCAGGCTTAGGCTCGCCCATATTTACACTTCGGCGTGCTCTACGATGTTGGTGGTGGTGGGCGTGTCGTTAGTGGACGAGGAGGACGCGTGGAGGGAGAGAGCTTTGAAGATGATAAAGGAGGTTGTGAAAAAAAAGGCGGATAACATCGGATAGGTGGAACTACAACAAGCTGAGGGACGCCGTGCTCTACTTGGAGAGGAGCGGCGAGGTCGTATCGGACGTGTCCGCCCAGGTGCCTGAACCCATCGCGCCTAGCCTGCTCCCGAAGCGCGTTATAACAGCAAGCTTGATCAAGTACGGCGGCGGGTATTTCGCGGTTTTGAAGGAGGCGGATGAAGCTTCGGACGCGTTCGGATACTGGGATGCTACGGTCGAGTTTAGGCGAGACTACAGTAGCGCCCTGGAGCTACACTTAAAGAACCTTGACTACATCAAGCGCACCGTTAAGATCGCGGTGGAAGGCATCCTCGAGGAGCTCAACAACATCCTGAAAGATGTGGATAGGGAGGTAGAGAGGCTGAAGAGGAGCTCGCAGAGGCAGTAGCCCCCGCTCCGCCCGGTCATTGACTGCGGTTGAGCTTCGCCAGCTGTACACGCCTGATCACAGCATCTATCAGCTCCTCCGGTGCACCGTTGTTTTTGAGCAGGTTTGTTATCGTAGCCTTCGGCACGTTCACGTTCACCATGTTGGACACTATGAGCTCCGCCACCTCGTCCTCGCACCCTGGCAGGTACAGTATGCTCATGCCGTAGGCTCTGGGGTGTAATACTGTGTATCTTGACGTGGAGGTTGCCTCCAGCTTCACCCTCCTAACCTCGCTTGACAGCTCGTGGAGAGCCTTCAGCACGCGACTGTCAAGCAGCACTCCCGCCTTGAGCAGGTCCCGGTTTGTGGTGTAACACCTCTCCCTCAAAGCTTCGACTATCTTGTTCGCCGCCTCCACAGACCAGTTCACGCCCCTCCT
>Ga0197144_100704_pt1 | contig 12753 bp, 13 predicted proteins | sample GBS85_MetaG_FD_148670 | JGI IMG/M metagenome (GOLD analysis project Ga0197144, IMG submission 148670) | Sediment microbial communities from Great Boiling Springs, Gerlach, Nevada, United States - GBS 85_MetaG | ecosystem: Environmental > Aquatic > Thermal springs > Hot (42-90C) > Sediment...
ACGTGAAGAGGAATCGGAGGACTTTACGTATAGAATTATTTTTCTTGTGGTTTTGTCTGTTGAGTAGTAGGTAGAATCTGGGCGTTACGTATTTCATTTGGAGCAGTTGTTGGAGCTCTTCGGGTATCGTCGAATTTTCATCAGTTTTCGCCGTGTATTTAATGGTTCCCTGGGCTCCCTCTTTCTCGGCGTAGCCCTCTGCGACTATATACTCCAGCGCGTTGCGGACTTCTTGTTTAGACGGAGGTTTTTCGCCTAGGTGGAGGAGGTAGAGCGCCGTAGCGGCGTGTATGTCCTCTAGCATTGTCTCTTTTAAGGCTGAGAGGACTGTTTTCACGGCTCCATAGACTTTTCTTCCATCTCCCTGAGGAGGCTTGGGAAATGTTTTCTTTAAAACTTCTGCGGAGTCCACATATTTACAAGGTGTCTGTTTCAAATGCTTGATGTTGCGTTTGGGAAACATTTGTATAGAAGTATACAAGAGTGTAGACGTAGGGTTAAGTTGCGGAGTTGATTTGGTCGCCTCGGGTTAGAGTAAGACGTAGTGGTTTAGTTGTTTTCCTCTGCGTATTATGCCCATTGACAGAGGTCTTGTAGGCGCTATTCGGAGCAGGTCTTGCGGGCTGTATCGGTAATATATGCGGGTCGCGCGGGCGCCCCAGGGCACCTCGTATATCCCGGGGGCGGCTTCGCGTCCGCGGCTTGGTTGCCAGACTGTGGCGACGGCTCGTCTGGCGGCGCGTCTCGCCTCGGCGAGCGCTTTGGCGGCGGCGTGGGGCGGCATGTGGTGCACAACGGCGACTAGGTACGCCACGTCGAATGCGCCGTCTCTGAAGGGGAGCATGGCGGCTTCGCACTCCACCGAGTCGCCTCGGGGCATTAGCCGTCTGTCGAGGTCGCAGTGTACCACATATGGATGCTCATGTTCGAAGTACGCCGGCTGTGCCCCCGTCCCCGAGCCTATGTCGAGGGCCTTCGGGCCGAAGTTTGCGAAGTCTGCCACGGGCAACGGCCTCCGCCGCGTGGCGCCGTATTCCCTGCCGATGGCTAAGTAGGCGTCTCTGGCTATCTTTGCCCAATCCATACGTAGAGGACTTTGCCGTCTTTTTCAAACACGTCTACAATTCCCTCTCTTCTTAGTTTTCCAAGCGTCATCAACACCTCGCCTATGTCTAGACCTGTTCTCTCGGCTATTTGCGCCGATGTGAGGGGGCCTCCTCTTATCAGCTCCGCGATTACTGCGGCCTCGACCTCGGCGCTTCGCCTCGCAGAGATCCTTACGGGTTTGAAGAGCCTAAGCGCTAGGTATATCACTGCGCCGGTCACGGCGGCTAAGAAGAGGAGGATCCACACCCCTCCTCCATCCACCTCTATATATCTCTTAAGTGCGCGGCGTGCCGGAAGTTTTATTTGCGGTTTTTACTGTGGAGGCTGTGGAGAAGCCTCTTAGGTTTATTAGGATGGCGAGCGGCGTCCACGTAGTTGCTGTGATGACCCACCCGCTTCCGTGTCCCGGCAGATGCAGCTTCTGTCCCGAGGCGAGGGGGGCGCCGAAGTCTTATCTGCCGGATAGCCCGGTGGTGCTTAGGGCCGCTAGGAGCGGGTTCGACCCGTATAGGCAGGTGGCTGGGCGTGTGAAGGTGTATCTTGAAAACGGCCATGTCCCGTCTAAGGTGGAGGTCGTAGTGATGGGGGGCACCTTCTCCGCGTTGCCGCGTAGCTACAGGGAGTGGTTCGTGGCTAACGTCTTTAAGGCTCTTAACGACTTCCCCCGGTGGGGCCCTGGCGCCGACTCCTCGCTTGACCTGGAGCGGGAGCAGTTGCGGAACGAGGAGGCGGCGCTTCGGCTGGTGGCGTTGACTGTGGAGACGCGGCCGGATTACATAGATGAGGAGGAGGTTGACCACCTGCTTAAACTCGGCGTGACTAGGGTGGAGCTGGGGGTCCAGTCGATCTACGACGACGTGTTGGCTAGGGTGAGGAGGGGCCACGGCGCCGCCGAGGTGGCGCGGGCGACCGCGCTGTTGAAAGACTCTGCGTATAAGGTGTGTTACCACTTGATGCCGGGTCTGCCGGGGAGCGACCCGGACCGCGACTTGGAGATGGTGCGTGAGGTGTTCAGCAACCCGGGCTTCATGCCTGACTGCGTCAAGATCTACCCGACGTATGTGGTGCCGGGGACGGAGCTTTTTGAGGAGTGGCGGCGGGGGGCGTACCGGAGCTACGACGAGGGTACGTGGCTTGACCTTTTGGCTAAAATATACGCCTCTGTGCCTAGGTGGGCTAGAGTTATGAGGCTTGGCCGTGACATACCGCTTCACCACGTGGTGGAGGGGCCGAGGTGGGGGAACATGAGGCAGGTCGTGTTTAGACACATGGAGAGGCTTGGGCTGAGGTGCGTGGAGATTAGGTGTAGGGAGGTTGGGGTGAGGCTTGCCAATGGGGTGTTGGTGGAGCCGGGGCCCATAGAGATCAGGCGGCTGGAGTACGAGGCGTCGCGGGGCGTGGAGCTGTTTTTCGAGGCGGTGGGGCCCGACGACACGCTTTACGGCATCTTGCGGCTGAGGATGCCGTACGCGCCCCACAGGCCTGAGCTTGTGGGCAAGACGGCGCTTGTGAGGGAGTTACACGTCTACGGCCCCGAGGTCCCCGTGGGGGAGAGGGGGTTGTGGTGGCAACACGTCGGCCTCGGGAGGGCGCTCATGGAGAGGGCTGAGGAGGCGGCGAGGGAGTTCTCCATGTCTAGGGTGGCGGTGATAAGCGGCGTGGGCGCCAGGCCTTACTTCAGGAAGCTGGGTTACGAGAGGTGTGGACCTTATATGTGTAAAGACACGAGGTAGCGTGTTTTTATAAGGGGTTTTTCGTAGTGGCATGCTCCCGCCGCCTGCGGGGGTGCTTAAGCTTGACCAAAACGAGGTGCCCATCCCGCCTCCGCAACACGTGCTTGACGCGGCTAGGCAGGCGCTGGCGGTGGCTAACTGGTATCAGCCGGCTGAGCTTTATGAAGAGGTGAGGAGTCTCTACGCGGAGTACGCCGGGGTGTCCCCGCGTCGTGTCTGGCTGTTTCCCGGCGCCGACGACTTCTTCGAGGGGGTTCTGCGGCGGGTGAGGAGCCTCGCGGTTGTGAGCCCCACCTACTTCCTGCTGGAGGACCAGGCGCAGTTTTTCGGCGTCTTGCTTGTGAGAACGCCGTTGAGGGGGGACGAGTTTAGGCTTGATTTGGCGGAGTTTCTGGCGGTCGCCAAGGGGGCCGATGCCGTGTATATGGACAACCCGAACAACCCCACCGGCCAGTTGCTTCTCTCCCCGCGGCAGTTGGAGGAGGTTCTCGCCCTGGGGAGGCCCACGATTGTAGACGAGGCGTATTTCGAGTTCTCGGGCGTCACCGCGGCTCAGCTGGTGGAGAGTTGGCCCAACCTGGCGGTGGTGCGGACCATGTCTAAGGCGTTTCTGCTGGCCGGCATGAGGGTTTCCCCCGTCTTGTTGGGAGACGGCTTCAGAACGCATTACAACACGGTTAGGTTCAGGGTGTCGCTTCCGTCGCTGGCGGCGGCCCGCGCCGCGCTTTATAAGAGGGACTACGTGGAGGAAGTGGTGAAGGTCGTGAAGGAGGGGGTGTCTTACCTGCTGGAGGAGCTCCCCCGGCTCGGCCTGCGTGTGTGGCCGAGCCGCACTAACTTCGTCCTGGCCAGGGGGCCGCCCGGCCTCGCCGGGCTTCTGCGGAAATACGGCGTGTGGGTGAGAGACGAGGAGGGGAGGCTCGGCGCCGGCTTCGTCCGCATCACCGTGGGGACCAGGGAGATGAACCTCCAGCTCGTGAGGACGCTGAAGGCGGCTCTGCGGCTCTGAACCGGTTGTCCGGTCGGCTGTGTGAGTAGTTATTAATTCTCATCGGTTTTCTCCCTATGGATTTGAAGATGCTGAAGCAACGGGCTGTGGAGCTGGCCGCCAAGCTCCCGTGGCAGGAGATAGCGGATTCGCCAACCATTAGGTACTACACAGACTGGGCAAAGTTCGAGGGTTACCAGCCGCTGACGGATAGGGCCGTCCCTCCCGTCTCTCCAGGCCCCTGCGAGGTCGTTCTCGTAGACGGCGTGTTGGCCGGCGCCGGGGCGTGTAGCGGCGTTGAGGTGGGGATGGCGTCGGAGGTTTTTCGACATCTGGAGGTGAGGAGCAGGATCTTGGCGCTCCACGCCGCCGCCCTCCAGGAGGCTGTCTACGTCAGGGTGAGAGGCCGGGTGGAGCCTCTGGTGGTTAGGGTCGTGGCGTCTGCGGCCGGGAGACACGTGGCGAGCCACGTGGTGCTCGACGTTGAGGAGTCCGCGGAGGGCTCTATCGTTGTACATGTGGAGAACGGACCCGGGGCTATTCACACGGCTGTGGTGGAGGGCGAGGTTAGAGGGGGCGTGGAGTACGTCCTCGTCTCGCGGGGAGGCGGTTCTCAGTATGTGCATTCGGCTTTGTTGGTTTTCTCATCTGTGTCCGCGCGGCCGCTTGCGGTGGGGGGCGTGATGAACGCGGTGAGGGAGGAGTACATAATTGGGGAGGGGGCGTCGGCCGAGGCGGTGGGCCTTGAGCTGGGCTTCGGCGACAGCCGCATAGACCACGTGGTGTCTATGATAAACGACGCGCCGAGGGGCCGCGGCTACGCCAGGCTGTACGCCGTGGCGGCGGACCGCTCCTTCGTGACTCAACGCGCAGTGGGGAGAATCACCCCCCGCGGGGTTGGGAGCGACAGCGCGGTGGAGGGCGTCGTCTACATCGCCGGCGAGGGCGCCGTGGCCAACACCCAGCCGATCATTTTGGTTGAGACAGGCGAGGTCGAGGGCGCGAGACACTCGGCTGCAGACGCTGCGCTGGACGAGGAGAAGGAGTTCCTCCTGAGGTCGCGCGGCGTGAGGCGGGAGGATCTGCCCAAGCTACTGGTGATGAGCTTGGTGGACCAGTACCTGGCCTCTCTGTCTGAGTCCTCTCGGAGCGTCGTGGAGGCCGTCTTAAAGCCCGTGTTGTCCTAGCCGATCCACTCCGTGTCTCGCGGCGTGAAAAAGCTGGGCAGGACTGGGTCTATCTCAAGCGGCTTGAGGAGGTGGCGCCACTCGCCCGGCCGCGGAAGCAACGCCCTCCGTGTGGAGACGTCGTAAAGCCAGCTGGCCGCGGCCGTGTGTACAACCGTGCCGCACCGCCTGCAGGCCCACCCCTTGCCTCTCCCCAAGCTCTCAAGCGCCCCGCCACAGTAGGGGCATCTGGACTTTACCCTTACATATCTGCCGAGTATGTAGGCTCTCTCAACGTAGAGGTAGAGGCCGCCCTGCCTAGGCTTTAAGCCGCCGTAGAGGACCACGTCGCAGCCGACGCACCTCTCGAGCTCAGACGCCAGCTTGCCTAGATGCCTGTAGACCACAAACGCAACTCCGTTGTCGAGTCTGCCCACCAAATGCCGGGCCTTGATGCGGCGGGTCTCCGTCACTATGCCACGTGTGCGGTAGAAGGAGTAGGGGTGCGGCTCTTCGAAAAACACGCCTAGCTCCACGTGGGCGTCCGTGGCCTGGTTGGTGCGGTAGATGACCCACCCCGACGGCCTGAAGCCCCAAGCCTCCATCAGCTGTAGGGCATATCTGAGGTGGTGCGGCGTTAGTCCGCGTATGCCGTAGTAGACCGGGTCAGGTCCCCGAGGCTCTATCAACACGCGGCCGCGGTCTAGGTTGTGAAACGTGAAGGGAAGAGTTAACGTCTCCATCAACTTCACGAGTCTCGGCGGGATGGGTAGCCTCTCCCCGCTCCTATACGCAAGTAACTCAAAGGTGGATTTGGGGAAGACAGCGCCGACCGCCGCCACAGCCCCGATTCTCCCCCTGCCGCCCCACGTCCTCACGCCTGCCCTATCTGCTGCGCTTATGCTCACCACCTGCGTAAGAGCCATGCGGTACAGTAGTTGGGCTCTCCCGGGCACCTCCCCCACGGCCATCGCCACGCCCGGGTCTGTCTTGCCCTCCCGCCTGGCGTGTTGCCCAGCCACCTCAACAGCCAGCCGCCACACCTCCTCGACATCGCCCTCAGGCACGTCCAGTTCGAGCGCAACCGCCGCGTTGCCTCTCGTCTTAAACGGCACGTTGGGGTTGAGCCTGACGAGGCGTGGAAAATCTCTAAACGCCTGGGCGCCCCATCTCTTAATCACCTCCTTCACAAGCAGATAGCCTACATACGTGGTGCACCCGCCCCTGTGGCTGTCAGTGTCGTCGATCCCGACTACAACCCTCATCTATACGGCCGATACCACTCGCCTCTTAGAGAAGGCCTGAGGACGCTGGAGGTCGCCTCTACAAACTCCAAGCCCTTCGCCGCCGCCTCAGCCACGAGACGGAGGTCGAGGGGGAGGGAGGGGCCGTGGTGCGCCAGAGTGTCGTTAGGAGTCACCACGTGAGGCTTCCCGCGGAGAAACGCGATCTCGTGTTCATACGGCCGTCTGCCACGGGCCTCATACACTACGAAGCCCGCCCTTTTTATCACCTCTGTCGGCGGAGACCCACTGTGGGTAAAGACGCATGGCAACCCCCGCATGTATCTTAGCCCAACCCGCGTCAGCGCGTCGGCTACATATGAGTTGCCACAGGCGAGGTCGTACACCCCTAGGTTGATCACAGCCACCACGTCTTCATACAGCGGGTATCCACTAAACAGCTCGCGATATACCCCGGCTAGTCTATCCCCTTCCTCATCTCTGTCGAAGACCCTGGCAAAGAACCTAAACGTGGCTACCGCATGATCCAGATTCACTGGCGTGGGCACCGCCACAACCGCCTTCGCGACTTCCGCCAGCCTCTCTATTAAATGTCGTTGAACCGGGTAGTAGAGCACCGCCAAGTCAGGAGCTATCTTCGCGACGGCGTCTAGGTCTACATCTACAAAAGTGCCCACGACGGGCACCTTCATCAGCTCCGCTGGCCGGTACGAGAAGACGTCGCGCCCGGCAAGCTCCACGCCCAGCAGAGCCAGGAACTCGTTAACAGACGGGTTGAGACTTACGACCCTCCGCGGCACGCCGTCAAGAGACCCCATGAAAATCACACCTATCAAAAAACCCCGCGTTATAAAGTTGGGGCGCCGCATACCCCCGCTTCTGTACGGGTATCAATCTAACCCCCTACCCGGGCCTCGCCGCGGCCTCACAGGCCCTGCTTGGGGGCCGCGGCGCCGGCTGGTTTTTACCCCCGCCTTTCGGCGGCCCGCCGGCGCCCTCCGCGGGCGGTGCGGGAGGTTCCAGAGGAGGCCCGTCTCCGGGCCCTCCCCGTCCCCTCGGCGCCCCGGTAGATACGGCTCTTTTGCTTAAATATTTTCCGGCTCCGGAGTTAGCCTTTCCACAGCCCGATGGCGAGGCCTATTAGAAATGCGACACTTGAGTAAGGTACGGCATCTTTTATTCTCATGGCGCTATCTAACGCGTCTTTAGCGGCGTAGCCCAGTTGCTGGAGCAACGCTGTGACCTGTTCAGGCGACATGTAGCCCAAGGCGGCAAGTGCTATAAACAACGCTACGAGGATCAACGCAACGGAGAGGATCCTCTTCGCCAGCACCCCCACCAGGAGACCCACAACGAAGGGTCCCACCAACGTCGCCAGTTGTTCCATCACAAACCCCTCTCCTCCCCCCAATATATCTTTTGTCGCGTTTTCACGTGAGGTTGCCACCGCTTCGGCAAGCCGTCTAGAGGAAGGCTTTTGAGTTAGTTGTGTGGTGGGCAACTAAAGATGGGGTCTTTGGCGTCAATCTAACAATTTTTCCAGCGTTAACTCGGGGTAGAACCTTCGGATAAAGGCGAAGCCGTTAACCACCGGGTAGAAGGGGTACTTGCCCTCGTCGTCGAGCTCGACCGCTCCTCTTTTCCACAGTTCCGAAAGCACCTTGGCGTAGAGGTACCTCTTCTCGAGCGTCTTCAAGGCGACCTCGACCTCCTGCGGCGCGTACTTCACCGCCACCTTTATGTTGGACATCCTAGCGACGTCTGCGGGGGTTAGGTCCCGGCGAACCACCGGACATAGGGTTGACATGACGAACTTTACGTCTATGCGTATCTCGCGGCTGACTGGATCCAGCTCGTAGCGGATAACCTTCGGTAGGTATGGGAAGGAGCGGCATGTCAATGGCTTGTAGAGGCTGTGCACCATGCATTTGACGCCGTCGAGAAACGGGCATTTGCCCTCCTCGTCTAGGTGCATCAGGTAGCTTATCGCAACCCTCAGCCCAGACTTGACGTCGGCTACCTTATACGCCGGAGTGAAGACGACTGATACGCCGAGTCTCTCCGCCAGCCTCTGTAGCATGTACACCTCGTGGGGCAGCACTGTGACTGGACTTGCCCTGCAACAAAGGGCGCAGCCTGGTTCGCAGCTGAAAGACACAAGTGGCGCGTCCCGCATATGCTTTATATACTCTTACGCCGCGGAGCGGCTTAGAAATGATGTAACCAGGTCACATGTCCGGTTGCTTGGTTGTCGCTGGGGCCTATAGCAGTCTGTCGGCAACTAGCTTCTCGAAGTCCACAACGGATTTGCCGTCTACCTCCACCGGCTGGAGGGCGGGTGGCAGCTTGCGGTAGTTGGGGTCGTATAGGCTTTCATACCTCTCCTCAAATGTGGGCACCAGCTCGTTTTTGTAGAAAATGCCGAGGGGCAACCTGTCTCCTTCGACGATTTTGTCGAGGGCTTTTCTGATCTTTAACTCCACCTCCCTCTCGTCGTGGACCACGGGGTCCCAGGCGGGGTCAGCCTCTTCCAGCTTATATATCCTCTTCTCGTACCACTCCCGCGTCATCACGTTGTTGTAGGTGACGCAGGGGCTGTAGATCTGGACGAAGGCTGAGCCCTTGTGTCTGATGGCTTCCACCATGAGTCTCGTGGTGTATTTTATGTCGTAGGAGTAGCCCCTGGCAATGAAGGTGAAGCCTGCGGTGAGGGCGAGGAGGAGCGGGTTGATCTCGCCCTGTGGGTTGGCCTTCGGCACGGCCTTGACCTTTATCCCGGCTGGCAACGTGGGGCCTGCCTGTCCCCTGGTTAGCCCATACACCGAGTTGTCCATGAGGATGACGGTCATGTCCACGTTGCGTCTGCCGAGGTGGAGGAGGTGGTTTCCGCCAATTGCCATCAAGTCGCCGTCGCCGCCCACCACCACCACCTCGAGGGAGGGGTTGGCCAGCTTTATGCCTAGGGCGTAGGGTATGGCCCTGCCGTGGATGGCGTGGACGCTTGTGGTGCGCACGAAGTGGGGGAGGCGGGAGGAACATCCGATGCCGGAGACCAGGACCACGTTGGCTGGGTCCAGGTTGAGCTCGGCGAAGGCGTTATACAGCGATTGCAAAACACCGAAGTGGCCGCAGCCGGGGCACCACTCAGGCGGCCTCACCCACCTGTAGTCAGCCGCGGTTCTTTTAACTACCTGCATGGTTATAGGTCCGACTCTATTTTAATAGTCTTTTGCCCCGCCTCGAACTTTCTATACGCCTCGATCACGTCGTCTGTCGTGATGGGTCTCCCGTTGAACTTCACGGCGACAGCCGTCGGCTCAACGCCAGCGAACATCCGCGTGATCATGGCGAGCTGGCCGAAATAGTTGTTCTCGATGAAGAGAGTCTCCCTGCCCTCCAAGTACCTCCTCACTAGGTCCGCGGGATATGGATACATCATTTTCACGTAGAGGAACCCCACGTCTCCGAGCTCCTCCAAGGCGGTGAGGATGGCAGGCTTCGTGGAGCCCCAGCCGACGATGACCCGTCTAGCGTCTGCCGGCCCGAAGTAGAGGACCTTCTCCTCCGGGGGTATCTCGCCCTCTATCAGCTTAAGCTTCTGCATCCTCCTTTCGAACATTCTAGACACCATGACAGGATCCTCCTCGGGGTCCCCCTCGGGGTCATGCTCTAGGCTGTTTAGGTGGAAGATGGCGTTTGAAACGCCGGGAAGCAACCTCGGCGGCACGACCTCCTCCAGCGGGTAGGCCTCCGCCTCCTTAGTCTGTGGGTAGACAACCGGCGGCGCGGTCTCTATTTTCACCTTTGAGGGGTCTGGGAGCGGCATCACCGTGAAGGTGTTGGAGAGGTTTTTGTCCACCAGATGAATCACCGGCACCCGGTACCGCTCGGCCCAGTTGGCAACTCTTATGTTGTCCAGGAACACCTCCTCCAGGTCTCCGCTGGCGTACACAATCTTCGGGTACTCGCCGTGTCCTATGAAGAGGGAGAAGAAGAGATCTTGCTGGCCCTGCCTGGTGGCCTGGCCTGTGCTGGGGCCGGCGCGCATCCACAGCGTAACAACTATGCCAACCTCCATCATGCCGGCCATTGAGAGGGCCTCCGCCATGAGGCTGAAGCCCGGTCCCGAGGTGACCGTGGCCGACCTAGCGCCTGCTATGGCGCCGCCTGTGGCGATGGCGACAGCCGCCAGCTCATCCTCGGCCTGGAACGCTACGGCGCCTACCTTCTCTAGTTTCGCAAGCTCGCCTGCGTCTTTGCGTATGGGAAACGGTATGAGTCTCTCAAAGCTCATGGCGTCGTCGGTGGCCGGGGTGATGGGGTAATATGCGACTAACCGCACGCCCCCGACTATTTTGCCGTATGCGGACGCCTCGTTGCCGTTCCAGAACACGCGCTTAACGCCGGGGTTCCGGGGCTGTAATACCGTCATCTTTCTGTTTACGAGTTTGATAGCCTCGGCAGCAACTTTCTTGTTCTGCTCAATCACGTCGGCTTTTTTTCCTAGGGCAAAGCCGACGCCCCTGGCCACATGTTCCTCGTCGAGGCCGAGGAGGGCGGCGCCTAGGGCCACCACGAAGGTGTTGACAAACCTGGCGAGCATCACGGGGGAGGTGACGCCGATTTTCCGCCCTATCTCGCTGATGTGTTTGTTGTAGGGGAGCCCCACGACCTCTACACCGTTTTGCCTCAGGTACTCCACAAAGTTACGGACAGTCGGCTCAAATCTTTGTTCTTTCGCGAAGTGTTTAAGCCGCTCCGCCAGCGGCTTTGCCATCATCGGGTAGTTGTCTGGGGTTTTGGAATCCTCCTCCGTGTTGTAGACGAGGTAGCTACCCCTCCTGAGGTGGAATATGTGTTCAAGAACTGCGTGTCCGTCGAAGGTAAGCGCCAGCTCTACGCTGTTGCCTGGGGCGGGTGCCGGCCACTTATCGGAGATGGTGCCCACTACATAGCTGTGGCGGCCGCCCGCGATGTTGCTCCAAAACTCGCGTCGCGCATATACATAGTACCCAGCCGACCCCACGCCGTAGATAAACATGAAAGATGCAGTTTCTACGCCTCTACCTTGTGGACCCCCAATTAAGAAACTAATTCTCATTAAGTTAAAAAACAAATGACATATTTATATTTTTTGTTAAGAGCGTTGCCCTCTTGGTGTCTGTGCTTGTAACGTTGATTATTTTTATATAAAGTTTTCAACACTCGACGTAGATGATCTTCCCCAATTGGCTTAGCTCCAGCCCTTCCAGCAGTTCCTTTTCCTCTTCTCCGCGGCCCTCCACTACCGTGAAGTCGAAACCCCGGAGCTCCGGCGCGTGCCGGAGCCCGTATTTCAAAGCTTCCACGAGATCCTCCACGCCGGGGCGTAGCCGCTTGACGGCGACGACGCGTGCCGCGACCAGCCTATACATCTCGCAGCCGCCGTAGAGATACAGGACCCAGCCCCGTAGCTCCGCAAGAACCCGCCGGGCCTCCGCGGGGCTTACGACATCCATTCCCTCACGTGGTTCCGGACCCCCGTTAGGATCATCTCGGTGGCTACAGACGCGATTATGAGAGACATGAACCTACCCAGCAGCCTAAGAGGAGTGGCGCCTACGTATCTCACAACTCTTATGCCTACCAGCAACGTCGCGGCCACGGCCGTCGACGCCGCTAAGGCGGCCAGAAGCGCGGTGACCGGGCCGTGGACGGACGATATTACTATCAGGGCCGTGATGGTGCCGGGGCCTACGATAAGCGGCGTCGCCAGAGGCACCACCGCCTGCTCTTCCGTTATCTCTATCCTGCCGACATAGGAGCCGGAGACCAGCGTCATGATAGATATGGCCATAAGCACGATGCCGCCTGCGATCCTGAAGCTGTCGATAGACACACCGAAAGCGGAGAGGATAAACCCACCAGCTACGGCGAAGAGGGAGGCGAGGACGTAGACCGCCATTATCACTGTCGTGGTGATCCTCCTCACATATGCCGGGCGTTCCACGGCGAGGGGGCTCACAATGGCCAGCTTCCCTATGGGGTTCATTATGGCGTAGAGCTGGCCGACGAGACCCAGAAACCCCACGACGCCTAGGTCAGACACGCCGCAATCCCGCGGGTGGTTTATAGATTTTCCAGCTGTTCAGCAGCGGAACGCTCTTCACGAATCTGCCCTCACACGCCTCGTCACGCCGGCAAAAAGAGGAAAAAAGAAAAATTTAAGGCTAGTCGTGTTGAGACGCCTCTACTTTCTCGCCCTTTATGAGAGCCTCTATGTATTTCCGTCTCTCCTTTTCGTACTGGTCGGCTGGGAAGGATTTCACCTTTGCGAGGATCTTCGGCAGGGCTGTGTACTCCATCTCCTCGGGCGGCAGTCTGTGCGGCTGGAACGGGCCCATGCGGCGTATGTAGTCCGCTATCTGTGACGCCGTCTGCCTCACGTAGTCGAAGGCCGGGTCGTCGAAGAGGTCCACGCCGCCCTCGAGGTAGCCATCGTGTAGCTGGAAGCCCAAGGCGCCCACCTTAGGCGG
>Ga0197144_100707_pt1 | contig 12674 bp, 12 predicted proteins | sample GBS85_MetaG_FD_148670 | JGI IMG/M metagenome (GOLD analysis project Ga0197144, IMG submission 148670) | Sediment microbial communities from Great Boiling Springs, Gerlach, Nevada, United States - GBS 85_MetaG | ecosystem: Environmental > Aquatic > Thermal springs > Hot (42-90C) > Sediment...
GAAGGGAGCGGGAGGAGCGATTTGACCAATGGATGAAACCCGAACCCGATTAGTCGTGGATTGCAGCGTCACATTCAAATGGAAAGTTGCCAACGAGGAATTTTCCGACGAGGCAAGGGAGTTGCTTAAGGACATGGACGCAAAAGCAGGTAAAAGTGACGGGAACACGGCTGGGTTAAACTTTTGGAGTGGTGATGAAAAATGCGGAAGCGGCGTGTCTTGAACTTTCCAGTCATCTTAGAGCCTGATGAGACGGGCGGCTTTGTGGTGATTTGCCCACTCATTCCCGGTTGCTTCTCGCAAGGCGAAACCGTTGAAGAGGCTCTGGCAAACATTCGTGAAGCTATTGAGTTGTGCTTAGAAGAAATGGCAATGCGTGGTGAGAAAATCCATGATCCATCCAAGGTTCTTATGGGCAATGTAAGCGTGAGCGCAAACCCTAAAATCGTAATGGCAAGGTAAGCAAAGTGGAGGTTACTCAATAGTGGGCAAATTGCCTCGTGATGTTTCCGGGCGCAAAGTCGTCAAAGTCTTGCAAAAGATTGGTTACCGAGTCGTGCACCGAAAAGGAAGTCATATCCGCATGAGGGACGACACCAACCCTAACCACCTTCCAGTCACCGTGCCTGACCACAAAAGCATTAAGCCAGGATTGTTGAGGCAAATTCTGCGCAACGCTAATTTGACGGTTGAAGAATTTTTGAGGCTGTTGAGAAGTCAAAAACCATAAGGTTGCCCTTTGCGTATTACGATCGTCTTCATGTCGCCTTACTTGAGCGGGAAGGCGTAGAACTTTGGACGGGTGACGAGCGGCTGGTTAATGCTTTGAGCGCCCACTTCCCATTCATTCGCTTCATCGGCGAATACAAGCCGAAACGACAAAATGTTAGCAACAGCACGAGTAACGATTTGAGCGAGAGTGATGCCCGATGACGGCGAAAGGAACGGGTTGACCAATGGATGGACAACAGCGGGAAAGATGCGTCGTATACGCCAGCGTGGCACTGAAATGGCACCTACCGTAAGAACCGTTGCGGAAACGGCAAGTTTTGAACTTTCCAGTCATCTTGGAACCCGATGAGACGGGTGGTTTTGTGGTGATTTGCCCACTTATTCCTGGCTGTTTCTCGCAAGGCGAAACCGTTGGAGAGGCGCTGGCAAATATCTGCGAAGCCATTCAGTTGTGTTTGGAAGAGATGGCAAGCGCGGTGAGGAAGTTTCCACTCTCTAAGGCGCTTAGGTGAGTTCAGAAGGATGCTTTGGGTTAAGGGGGTGACTTTGGTGGACAAACCTTTGGTTGGCATCATCATGGGGAGCGTTTCCGATTGGGAGACGATGAAACATGCCGCTCAAACCCTTAAGGAATTGGGCATTCCCTACGAGGTCAGAATTGTCAGCGCGCATCGGACGCCCGATTGGATGTTTGAGTATGCTGAGACCGCTGAAGAAAGAGGTCTGGAAGTCATCATCGCAGGTGCTGGCGGTGCTGCCCATTTGCCTGGCATGACCGCTTCCAAAACAGTGTTGCCCGTCTTGGGCGTCCCCGTCCCAAGCGCTGCTTTGAACGGCTTAGACTCATTGCTCTCCATCGTTCAAATGCCAGCGGGCGTTCCAGTGGGCACTTTGGCAATCGGGCGGGCAGGTGCGGTAAACGCAGCGCTCTTAGCGGCAGCCATACTAGGCAACAAGTATCCAGAAATTCGCGAACGCTTGAAGGCTTACCGAAAAGCGCAAACGGAAGCGGTGCTGAAGAGCAAAATCCCTGACGAAAGTTGAATTCACCCTTGATCAGAATTGTCAAGTCCTGAAAGAGGGTGTTCCAAAATTGTCCATGCCACTGGCTTCAGCCAGTGATTGATGACGAGTTTTTTGTGCGCCGAATTCATTCGGCAAATATGAAAACAAGTGGGAGGGCGAACCTCCCGATGAGCCCAAATCTTTCTAAACCTGCCGATTTGCCGAAAACTTGGTTCGGCAGGAGCCTCACACACCCAAAATTTTCGCCGACTAAAGTCGGCGCTCTTTGAACCGGTCATCAACTACGATATAGCCCGTAGCACGGGAAAGAAACTCTCAGTCCTGAAAGGAGGTGCGATATGGAGGGAGTAATTCTGCCTGGCAGCACAATTGGCATTTTCGGCGGAGGTCAGTTGGGACGAATGACAGCGATTGCCGCAAAAAGAATGGGCTATCGTGTCATTGTCCTTGACCCGACTCCTGATTGTCCAGCAGGTCAGGTCGCCGACGATGAAATCACGGCACCTTACACCGATGTGACGGCAGCAAAAGAGTTAGCGCGCCAATGTGCTGTCGTCACTGCTGAGTTTGAGAATGTACCCGCTGACACCCTGGAAGCAATTGAACCTATCGTGCCCGTTAGACCAGCCAGTCGCATTTTGCGCATCGCTCAAAACCGCATCGCTGAAAAAACTTTCCTTGCCGAACATGGCTTCCCCGTCCCCAACTTTCGCCCCGTGCGGTCACGCGAGGACTTGCTGCGTGCCGTCTCAGAAATCGGTTGCCCTGCCGTGCTGAAGACAGCGACGGGCGGTTACGACGGCAAAGGGCAAGTGCGCATAGAACATCCCGACGAGGCAGAAAAGGCGTGGGAGCGATTGGGCAAGGTGGATTGCGTGTTGGAAGAGTTCGTTCTGCTGGAGCGAGAAGTTTCGGTCATCGTCGCCCGCAACTTGCGGGGTGAAGAAGCCGTCTATCCTGTCGCCGAAAACACCCACTCTCGCCACATCCTTGACACTTCCGTCATGCCTGCTCGTATCGCACCCGATTTGGCGAAACAAGCGCAAGAGTTAGCGCAGGCGATTGCAAGGGAGTTGGAATTAATCGGTTTGCTGTGCGTTGAGATGTTCGTGGCACAAGATGGTCGGCTGCTTGTCAACGAGTTAGCGCCCCGACCCCACAATTCGGGTCACCAAACTTTTGATGCTGCAGTCACTTCCCAGTTTGAGCAACTCGTTCGGGCGATCTGCAATTTGCCTTTAGGCTCTACGGAACTTTACCGTCCCGCTGCTATCGCCAATTTGCTCGGCGACCTTTGGGAAGGTGGCGAACCAAATTGGGTGAAGGCATTGGAGTTGCCTGAAGTCAAGTTGCACCTTTACGGCAAGGCAGAACCGAGACCAGGGCGGAAAATGGGACACTTAACTGCAACAGGAGAAACTTCGGATGAAGCGCTGCAAAAAGTCATTGCCGCGCGCGAAAGGCTGACTTGGCGCTGAATAGCAGTTGCCTTGACTTTCATAACGAACCGATAATGCTTCGGGCAGGCAGTTGCGTTTGTGCTGCGCTATCCTTTGGACTGGCTCGCACTCAAAAGGCAGGCGATTCTTTTATGGTTCGGGCTCAAACCTTTCGCATAGGCGAACGATTTGAAATAGCGAGGGCGTTGTTTCAGGCGGTCAAATGGCTCGCTTGGAAGCGAAGGCTTTTGGCATTGCTGGCAGCCTTCGGACTTTTGGTGGCTTCCGTGTCGTCGGTTCTTCTCGCCTTCACAATTTTGCTTCGCTTTGCTGAAATCCTCCCAGCGCTGACTTTCATCTGGCTTGCCCGCTTCGTCATCGCTTTGGGAATAGTTTCGTCAGCACTCTCAATTTGGGTCGGGGTTCGTTGGCTTGTCAGGGAGCGGTTAGACCAAGTTCTCAGAGCCGTTGACGATGCCTTCGGTGGCGAAACATTCCGAAACGCTTTTGACTTGGCAAATTTGCGTGAGGACGAGACCTTCGTTTCGCCTCAATTTGCCCGAGTTGCTATTGCTGAGGCTTGGCGCAAGTGGCAAGAGGCGAACAGCAACGGGCTCGCCAAAACCCTGACAACATCCCATCGCAAACGAGCCGTTGCTGTTTGGACATTCACTGTCCCGCTTTTGGTTCTGGTGGTCCTATCGGTTCGCTTTGGTTGGCTCTCGCTTTCGGCTTTCCTTGAACTTTACCGAGACGCTCAATCGGTTTTGGCTTTTGAAAAGCAAGGTCGGTTAAGGCTTTCGGTCATTTGGAGCGGGAAAGAGACAGCAGGAGAGATGACCGTCCTCAAAAGCAGCGTCGTCACGGCGGAAGTAGAAGCATCATCGCAAAACCTACCGCTCCCAAAGCGCTTGCAAGTTTGGCTGGTTTGGCAGGCGGGCGAGAAAGTTGAGAGAGCGCAGATGGAAAAAGTCGGCGATGGAGAGTTTAAGGCGAAACTCGTCGTTACCGAAAGCAGCGTCCTTTACGCCGTCAGCGGCAGAGTGAAAAGCAACCGCGTCAAACTTCAGGTCGTTTTGCCACCTCAAATTGCCGAATGGTTGGTCACCGTTGAACCTCCCAGTTACACGAATTTGCCATCAGAGACCTTTTCGTTGGCAAAGTGGCAGACCTTGACTGTTTTGAAAGGCAGCAAGGTAACTGCTTTGGGAACGGCAACCGAATCTTTGACCGATGCCCGACCAGAGTTTGCTGACAGCCATCCATCGCCTCCCGCTAACTCGTTTTCTGTTGAAGACCGAACCGTCAAATGGGAAGGCGTGGTCTTAGCACCCGTTAAGATGAGGTTACGGCTCGTTGACAAGTTTGGGTTCGTCGGAGAAACCGATTGGTTGACCATCAACACCCGCCCCGATAACCCGCCGAAAGTTACGGTGCTGGCTGGTTCAGATTCAACTGTGGCAGGTGGATTTTTGCCCTTGACAGTTCGCGCGGAAGACGATTTCGGCGTCAGCGAAGTATCTCTGCAGTTCGGATTGGGAGACGAGAAGCAACCACCGAATTCTCCCCTTTCCGTTCCCCTGAATATCGCTCCGTCTCAACAGGTTGAGCAAACTTTGGCGCTGCCGATTCCCGCCGATGCTGCAGGCAAAGTTTTGTGGGTTAGGGCAGTTGCGAAGGACAACGATGCTGTCTCTGGCGCTAAGTTGGCGAGTTCAAATTGGCTTTCAGTGCCCATTCGCGAGCCTGAAGAGTTGGCAGGGACTTTGCAGGAATGGCTTGAACGGTTGAGGGTCTGGGAGAGTTGGTTGCAGAAAGGAGAGTGGGAGAAAGCGCAACAGGAACTGTCAAGATGGCTGCAGCGTTGGCAAGAACTGATTCAGCAGGCTCAATGGTCTGAGACGCCGCTAACGCATCAATGGCTCGCCAATTGGCTCTCCCATTGGCAAGGACATTTGCAGCGAAAAGACTTGGAAGGCGCTTTGCAGGAACTTTGGCAAATGCAAAGGGCGTTGGAACGAAGTTTGGCTGAACAGAAGTTGGCGGAACTGGCTCAGGAAATTGCTGCCTTAAGAGCACAACAAGAAGCCATCCACAATGCCCTTCGCCGTCATGCCCGTCCGTCTTCTTTGGCGTCAAATCAGCAACAGGTCGCTGAGCGAACGAAAGAGTTCGTTGAGGAATTGGAGCGTGAAGCGGACAGGTGGGAAAAGTTAGACGAGCCAACTATTGCCTTCGCCTTGCAGGATGTCGTCCGCATCTTGCAGCAACGACCGACTGAACAAGCGATGAGACAGGCTCAAGGGGCGATGGAACAAGAACTGCGGGAGATGGCTCTGCTGAGAACCCACGAAGCCTTGACAGATTTGAGGGAAGCGGAAGAACGACTGACTTCGCCAACCCAAAGTCCACTCGCTCAACTTTACCGACGCGAACGAAACTTGCTGGCTCAATTGCTTGAGCAAACGGAAAGGCTTCGCCGCGACCAAAGTTCATTGCGGCGAGAGACAGAGAACCCACAGCCGAGCAGTTTATCAACCCCAAAGGTTTCGCCTCAACTTCCAAGCAAACTCCTGTCACCACCTTCTCCACCTGATTGGGGAGAAGTTGAAAGTTTGACTGCCAAGCGTGAACCAACCCTTCAAGCCCAACAGCGAAGTTTGGCTGAAAGGCAACAACAGTTGCGGCAACGAGCCGAACAATTGAGGCGACCACTAAGCGAAGCACTCAGGGCTGTCCCGCAACTTTCGCCTGAAGCCTTGCATAACCTTCAAGAGGCAACTGCCCAAATGTCTGATGCTGCCAAAGCGCTTCAGCAAGGCTTAAGCGAAACAATTCGCCGACAAGCAGCCCGCCACCAACGGGCAGCGGAATCCGCTTTGCAACAATTGGCAGAAAATCTCCGTCAAGCCTTAATGATGGAGCAAGGAACGGCGACGCAGCAAATGGGTGCGGGCGAAAACGAGGCGATGGCTCTTGCCCAACGCCAAGCACAAATTTTGCGGGAAACTCAAAGGTTGCACCAGCGACAAATGCAAGGGCAAAACCCTTCACAAATGCGGTTGAGACAACTGGGTTCAGAGGAAGGTGCGATTCGCAACGCATTGAGCAGGATGGAAGGATTTTTCGGAGACGCTTTGCCCCCTGAACTGAGGCAAAGGATGCAACAATCGTCGCAACACTTGCGCTGGTTGGAGCAAAACCTTCCAGAAGGCAGGTTGGGCAAAGATGCCCAACAGAGACAACGGCATGTTTTGGAGACGCTCCTTCAACTGGCGCAAATTTTGAGCGGTCAACAAGGCAACCAACAAGGTCAACAGCAAACCCGTCAAGGTCAAACACCATCTCGCCCCGATATCAATTGGGGTCGGTTCGTTGAGCACGGACCTCCAATGCGTCAAGTCCCAGAAGCCTTGCAAGGTGTCAAGGGCGGTGCATCCTTTGCAGAACCCGCAAGAAGCATCTCCGTCCCACCGCCAACACCTTCAACTATGTTGCGCCCGTCAGTCTTGCCTGCATACCGCGATTCGGTTCGGAAATACCAGCAGCAAATTCGCTAAGGTCTTTCCGCAACCTGTCAAGTTCTCCCATCGGGCTTGGAGAGACCAAAGAGTTCGGAGGCGGTGACAAACTTGTAGCCCCGTTTTTGCAGCCTTTCAACGACGAGAATAGATGCTACCGTCGCACAGCCAAAAACTCTGCCGACTAACCTGCGATTCCCATTTCATGGTAGCGGCGTCGCTTCGTGTTCCCACAAGCCTTTAACCAAATTTTGTCAAGTCGTGTTTTGTGCCGACACGAACTTTTTGGGAGTTGCATTACAATTCTGGCTGAGCGAGAGAACGCTTTCGGCAAAAAGGAGGCGACGGCAATGGCGTTAAAGTGGGGTATTGTGGGAGTGGCAGGAATTGGCACTTCTCACGCTAAAGCACTGCAGGGCATGGAAGGAGTTGAGTTGTATGCTGCTTGTGATGTCGTCCCTGAAGCGCTGGACAAATTTTGCGAACAATTCAGCATCCCACACCGCTTCACCGACTACAACGAGTTCCTGAAAAGCGATGTGGAGGTCGTTTCCATCTGCACGCCTCACTTTTTGCACGCCGAACAAGCCATCGCTGCGTTGGAAGCGGGCAAGCATGTTCTGTGTGAGAAGCCTTTGTCCATTTCGGTTTCCGAGGCTGACGCTATGGTCGCTGCTGCTAAGAAAGCGAAAGTCAAAGCGGGCGTGGTCTTTCAGCACCGACTTGACCCACCCATTCAAGCCGTCAAAAAGGTGATCCCCGAACTTGGCGAACTTGTTCGTGGCTTGTATCAGGGACACTACTTCCGAACGATGACTTACTACCGACAGGGCAAGTGGCGTGGGACATGGTGGGGCGAAGGTGGAGGCGTCCTCATCAATCAAGCCATCCACGATCTTGATGCTTTGGTTTTCCTGTTAGGGCTGCCGAACAAAGTAACTGCCCGGTTGAGCAAGTGGGGACATGACGAGATTGAAGTTGAGGACATGGCTACAGCGGTGTTTGAGTGGGAAAACGGCGCTCACTTTGCCGTCCACATCTCAAGTGTTGCCAGTGCAGTTCCACAGAGATTGGAAATCACAGGCAACAACGCAACGGTAATTCAGGAAGGCAACAGCGTTCGGCTGGGGCGATACACCACTCCCCTCCGCCAGTTCCTCAAAGAAAGCACGGAAGTTTGGGGTAGCCCGAAAGCAGTCTGGGAAGATGTCCCCGTTGACACTTCTATTCCCCACAGGCATGCAGATGCCGTCCGACAGTTCGCCCAAGCCATACTTGAGGACAAAGAACCGCCTGTCTCTTTTGAAGAAGGCGCAAAGTCAATGGAACTCGTGAACGCAATGATTTTGTCCCACTTCACCAACTCACCCGTGCCAATTCCCGTTGACCGTAGCGCTTACGATGCCTTGTTAGCAGAATTGAAGCAGGGAGTGAAAAGGCTGAGGTGATGGTAATGGGCAAGCGAATAGTTATTCGGGCAGGTTCCGTCGTCGCTGAAGCGGAATTGAACGAGACCGAGACGGCGAAGCGGATTTACGAAGCGTTGCCTATCCAGTCCAAAGCCAACCGTTGGGGCGATGAGGTTTACTTTTCCATCCCCGTTAATTGCCCACCCGAAAACCAGCACGAAGTCGTCAACTTCGGCGATTTGGGTTACTGGGTGCCCGGAAGCGCTTTTTGCATCTTCTTCGGTCCAACGCCAGCAAGCCGCTCGCCCGACGAAATTCGCCCGGCAAGTCCGGTCAATGTTTTCGGCAAAATTGTCGGAGACCCGACGGTCTTTCGCTCTGTGAGGGATGGCGATACTGTCGTCGTTGAGCCTGCACACCAGCAAGAGTGAGTGAACTTTTGCGGGAGTGAAAATTGATGGTGCGGCAACTTGTTTTGGCAGTTTCTGTGCTGCTTTTGTGCTCGCTTTCGCTTAAAGGACAAAATCGTCCCGCTAACCCAGCGTCCCTTGACGAACTTGTCTTAACCGTCATCGCCCCAGATGGTGAAAGTTCGGTTGCCTTGCGTGAGATTTTCACTAAGCACCGACAGGTCATTTTGAACTTCGTGAGCGCCCGATGCCCATACTCGCGCCGACAAATTGAAGGCATCCGAAAGGCTTTGAACGCGCAAAGCGACGGCAAAGCCAGCGAAAAGGTTTCCGCCCCCGTCCTCGTCGTTTTCGTTGACAAAAGTTTGGCGAAAATTCGTCAAGCCATTCAAGTTAAAAGGCTTCCAGCCCAAGTGGTTTGGGACAAAGGCGGGAAATTATTTGACCGCTTGAAGGTGAAAACGACGCCGACAGTCGCTGTGGTTGCTGAAGGTGGGAGACAAGTTGCCGTCTATGAGGGCTTCTTCCCGCCTGACCCCAACGAATACAGCAAGTTCTTTGCGAGGCTGTTGAAAGCGGTCGCTCAAGGTTCGCCACTTCCGCCTCGTCCAGTCCAATTGCCTTCAGTCGTCAGTTCAAGTGGAGGGAGCAGTTGCACCCCTGCTGGCTGAAGGCGACCATAAAGCGCTCGGTGAGCGCCGAAACCCTCACTCAGCCAAAACTCATTCCGAACGGAGCAACTGTTTGAGCCTTTCCAGTTCCTCTTGCGCCATTTTCGTTGAATGCTCGGTTGTCGGAAACTTGCCCTCACGGACTTCCTGAGCATAAGTTGCGACTGCGTGGCGAATCAGTTCGCCAACTTCAGCGTAACGCTTTGCGTGCCGAGGTGACCATCCGGGGAATAGCCCAATCATGTCATGGAGCACCAAAATTTGACCGTCACAATGAGCGCCAGCACCAATGCCAATTGTCGGGATGGTCAACCGCTCGGTTATGATGGCAGCGACTTCCTCTGGCACCAACTCAAGGACGATGGCGAAACAGCCAGCATCTTGCAAAGCGTGAGCCATGTCAATGAGCCTTTTGGCTTCGTCGCTCCTTCGCCCGCGAACTCTGATGCCGCCGAACTGGTGAATCCACTGGGGAGTGAAACCGAGATGACCGACGACAGGGATGCCGACATCAACCAATGCCCTCACGATTTGAACAATTGATGGTGTTCCGCCTTCCAACTTCACAGCCTCCGCTCCGTCTTTGATGAATAGCCCTGCGTTCTCAATTGCTTGAGCGACGCTGCTTTGGTAAGACAGGAAAGGCATGTCGGCGACTAACAAGGCGTTTTTAATGCCACGCTTGACTGCTCGGACATGGTGCCTCATCTCTTCCATCGTGACAGGCAAGGTGCTTTCGTAACCGAGCACGACATTCCCCACGCTGTCACCGACGAGAACCATGTCAACTCCCGCTTCATCAACGAGCAAAGCCGTCGGGTAATCGTAGGCAGTGATAGCGACGATTTTTTCGCCAGCCTGCTTCTTCTCCAGCAGCGTTTGCACCCGAACTTTCTTTTGCTGGCTCATCTTTCATCACCCTTGCAGTTGGGCTGTTTGCTTCAGAATCGGCTCCAAAGCGGCAGCCATTTCGTCTTCGGTTTCGCCCAAAACCACGCCCTTGAAGAGGAACCACACCTCAACATGCTCAACGCTTTCGCCCGGCTGCAAAGTCGTTAGCGGTCCGAGGGTTTCCAGTTCCAGCATGTCAGCGTTGGTGAAAACTTCTGTGGAGCAGCCGAAGTCTGGATAGGTTGCCCCGTCAATGTGCTTGTATCGCTTCAAGAACAACCTGTCACCGTTTGAGTAGGCAGCCCAACCATCTAAGTTTGCGATGCCCAGTTTTTGAGGGTTGGGACGGTTCGGGTCTTGACGGAGGATAATGAACCTTCTGCCGAAAGTCCAGCGAGGGTCGGTCATGTCGGTGTAATGCCACTGCACCATTGGGCGTGCAGGGAGCAGTTTCTCTTCGTGAGGGATGAAAGGCGGTTGGGGCAAAATCGCTTTCCCTCCCTTCGCCATCACCGAAAGAGCCCAAGGCGCCAACTCAATCGCCCAAAGGTTGTGATTGGTGAGGATATGGGTGACCGTAACTTGGGGCTCGGTCGGATGCATCTTGAGCACGACGCGTTTTTGAATGCCAGTCCATTTCTCCGTCGGTTGAATCAACTCCAAAGCGAAATCGTCGTGAACCTGAACTTCAACGGGTTCGTTGTCCGGGTAGTAAGTTCGCGGTTTTGCCTCAGGTGCGTGCCAAAGCCGATGTCCGCCATAAATCCGCCACTCATCTCCACCCACCTTGCCGATTTGGTCTGGAAACTCTGCAAACTCGTTCTCCCCTCCGACAAATCCAAAGCGAATGATTCTCGGTCCCACATCGGCTGTAGCGATGGCTTCCACAACCCCGTTGCTGACTCGGTAGCAATTTGACCACCCGCCATAAGCCGCTTTCTCCACTGCCATGCCATTTCTCGCCTCCTCTCGCACAAGTCTACCTCAAAAATGTAGCACACGACCGCTATCCATTGCGAACTCGTCGGAGTAGCACTCTCAACGCTTGAGTGCTAAAATTGAAAACGCCTCCTTTGTGACCCTTCTCTGTAACCGTCAAAAACGGCTGTCAATCCGAAAGTCCGTGAAGGAGGTGTTGGGCGATGGCGAAGAAGGAGTTGCTGTTCAGTGAACAGGCTCGTGAGGCTTTGATGCAGGGCGCGTCCATTGTGGCTGAGGCTGTCCGCGTCACCCTTGGACCTCGCGGTCGCAATGTAGTGATTGAGCGCAAATGGGGCTCGCCCCTTGTGACGAAAGACGGCGTTACTGTCGCAAAGGAGATTGAACTTGAAGACCGCGACCAAGATATGGGCGCTCAACTGCTTAAGGAAGTTGCCAGCAAGACCAACGACCTCGCTGGTGACGGCACGACGACCGCTGCCGTCCTCGCACACGCAATTCTGCAAGAGAGCATGAAGTTGGTTGCAGCAGGTGCCAACCCAGTTATGCTCAAACGAGGCATTGACAAGGCTGTTGAGAAATGCATTGAGCGGCTCAAGGAGATGAAGCGCGAGGTCAAGACGAACGATGACATCCGCAATGTCGCTTCCATTGCCGGCAACGACCCTGAAATCGGTCAGATTGTGGCGGAAGCGATGGCAAAGGTTGGAAAGGATGGCGTCATCACTGTTGAAGAGGGTAAGGGTTCGCAAACAACGGTTGACATCGTTGAAGGCATGGAGTTTGACCGAGGGTATCTGAGCCCATACTTCATCACCGACCCAGAAAACATGGAGTGCGTCCTTGAAGAGCCTTACATCCTGCTCTACGAGAAGAAAATCAGCAACGCCCGCGACATCATCCCCATCATGGAGCAAGTTGCCCGAACGGGCAAACCTTTGCTGGTCATTTGCGAAGAGGTTGAAGGTGAAGCCCTTGCGACCCTCGTTGTCAACAAAGTTCGGGGTGTCCTCCAATGCTGTGCGGTTAAGGCTCCCGGTTACGGCGAACGCCGCAAGGCAATGATGCAAGACATCGCCATCCTGACCGGAGGGACTTTCATCACCGAGGACATGGGCATCAAGTTGGAGAATGTGACCCTTGACATGCTCGGTCGCGCCCGCAAGGTCATCGTCCGCAAAGAGGAAACGACCATAGTTGAAGGTGCTGGAAGCAAAGAGGCAATTCAAGGACGCATTGAGCAAATCAAGCGCGAGTTGGAGAAAACGACCAGTGAGTATGACCGCGAGAAGTTGCAAGAGCGGTTGGCGAAACTTTCTGGTGGTGTCGCCGTCATTGAGGTCGGCGCGCCAACTGAAACTGACATGAAGGAACGGAAGTATCGCTTTGAGGACGCAATCAACGCAGCGAAGGCTGCTGCAGAAGAAGGGATCGTTCCCGGCGGTGGCGTCGCTTTGCTCCGCTGCATCCCAGCCCTTGAGGAGTTGGAGCAGCAACTTGAAGGCGACGAGAAACTCGGCGTCCAAGTCGTTAAGCGAGCCCTTGAAGAGCCATTGAGGCAAATCGCAGAAAACGCAGGCTTGGATGGCTCCGTCGTCGTTGAAAAGGTTAAATCGCTGCCAGAAACTCACGGCTA
>Ga0197144_100708_pt1 | contig 12646 bp, 6 predicted proteins | sample GBS85_MetaG_FD_148670 | JGI IMG/M metagenome (GOLD analysis project Ga0197144, IMG submission 148670) | Sediment microbial communities from Great Boiling Springs, Gerlach, Nevada, United States - GBS 85_MetaG | ecosystem: Environmental > Aquatic > Thermal springs > Hot (42-90C) > Sediment | place...
AAATCCCCCCCTCGTCGGCGTACAGCACAAAAGTGCCGCGCCCCACGACTACGTACTTCGGATCGCCGTCTCTAAGCCTGATGGAGAGGACGTCAGCCCTCCTGTCATACCGCACCGCAATCTGCCGAAGCGCCGGCACGTCCACACCAGCCACAGTACTAGCCCACTGCGTAACTACAGATACATTATTCTGAGCAACATTAACAGCCATATGCGCTATTACATCCCTCATTTAAAGGTTATGCAACAAATACTTTGTCGGCATTTGCGCTGGAGGAACTTTCAGACCGCCCTGCGCATCGCTGGAGAACAAGAGGATAACACAACCTCTAAAGTGCATCAAGAACAGATGGGGCCGCCGGGATTTGAACCCGGGATCACGCGGATCCCCGCCGCCAGCCGCACAGAGGCGGACCCGAACCGCGCATCCTACCAGGCTAGACTACGGCCCCCACGCCCATATTCACAAGCCTATTTATTTTTTACCACCTCAACGCCCCCGTTCCACACCAATCACGGGCTCTCCAAGGCGGACTTCTGTTAACCCCCGACCTCCTCTCCGCCTTTAAAGGCGGGAAGTTGGAGGTTGCGATGGGTTTAGCCTTAGGCCTGGCCCCTCCCCCGTATGCCGGGGTTATGCCACGGACAGAGGGGAATACATACGCGCAGAATCGCTTTAAAGGCCAGCCTCCGTGCCGTTTGTTGCTAAAAACATGGTTGTGTTTAAATTCACCTCCCGTCCCCTGCCCTAAACGGTGGGCTTTCTGCGGTTGTTATATTGATATGCAGACTCCCCCGTGGCCTTGGCGACCCCAGTGCCTTGTTTTATGTGACACACGCGCGGTATGGTTAAGACAGAGAAGTTGCCATATGCCTTATTGACCTCCCGATTCCTCTAGGTGAATCCTCTGGGGATCTGCGCCTCATAGAGTAGCAAGTGACACCACGGCGTTTAGTATACTAACCTCAGGTTAGTCACACCGCCTTTACTCTCTGTAGAAGGTAACGTGGCGAATTCTACGGTCATGAAACTTTTTATATAAGAGTTTTTCTTGATATATGTGGCTGTTTTCTTGTTTATTATCTGCGACTTGGGATTAATCGCGGGTAGATCTTTAATTCTTCCACAGGTGGAGTCTGATAGTCTCTACGCGGCTAGAGTCAGATTTAGCCACAGCAGAGGATCTCGCTATGTCTCTCTACGCGCCTATAAGCGGTTGCATAGACGGTGCAAAGTTTGTCATTTCCAGCCGGCATGTAGCGAGGCGTCTTGCGTCCTGTCGTTGGCTAGGTAATGAAGACCGGGCTTAGGTTCTGCCCCAGGTGCCGTACCGTAATGCAACCAAAGAGGGAGGGTCTCTCTCTACTTTTCTACTGTCCCAGGTGCGGGTTTGAAGAGACTCTCTCGGTGGTTGTAGATCCCGGCAGGAGACCAGTTGTCAAACCTACGGAACAGACGTGTCCCCGGTGTGGAGGCGCGTTGATGTTGAGACGCTCCCACAACCTCACCTTTGTATACTGCAGAGCTTGCGGCTACATAACCGCCAACTACACTCCTCCTCCGATCAAGCTACCCGTGGAGCGGCACGTATTCACATCGTGGTTAAAAAGAGCAAAGGAAAGAGCCGCACAGAGCAAAGTGACGATAGGCTACGGAACTTTGATCAAGGGGGATAAGTCTCGAAGAAAAGAGGAAGGGGACATCGTGACTTTAACCTTAAGCGTCAGCATAAGGCGGGAATACGCCGAGTCTCTAAGGCCTCTCGATTCAGTGTTTTACGCAGGTGAGCTCTGCATGGTCCTAGACGTGTTGAAGGCGGATTGCTCCGGTGAAACGTGTAGAGGGTACCTACGCCTTGCGGCTAGGTGGAATCGATACCCCAACGCGGGGGAGCTCTATATAGCTGAACCTACAATGTTGTACGAATCGGCGCTCCGCCTCCTAGATGAAAATAAATGTACCCTATACGGGGTCGTTGCCGGAGTGTCTAAATGTGGCGCTTCTTCGGCCCCCAAAATCGCGGTGAGGAGACGTTGGAACCTGGACCGGTGGCAAATGGAGGCGTTGGAGCAAGCGCTGTCCCTCCCGCCCTACGGCTTCTTGGCCGTGGAGGGTCCGCCTGGCACCGGAAAGACGTCAGTAATCGCCGCGGCGGCGTGTGAAATAGCCATGGCAGGCGGCAGGGTGCTCATAACATCGCTTACAAACGTAGCCGTGGACAACGCCATTGAGCGAATTCTCGAATTCTGCGGGTTTGAAGTGGAGAAATACGTCACGAGAATAGGCCACCCAGCTAAGATAAGCCCCACCATAAGGCGATACGTAGTGGCCGATCTCAAGCGGCAGAGGGAGGGCGGGCTGGAAGCCCTCCTGCGGGAAGCTAGAATATTTGGCATGACCATGGCAAAGCTCGCCTCTCTAGACCTGTTCTATAAGCTAGATGAAAGGCTTAGAGGAGGTTTCGACTACGTGTTTATAGACGAGGCGTCTATGGTACCGCTCGCCCTTGCCGTCGTCCCTTTCCACTACGGCGTGAGGAGGGTGGTGTTGGGCGACTCCCGCCAGTTGCCGCCGCCCCTCGGCGAAGACGACGCAAACCTCCAAGCCACGGCGCCGTTGATAGAGGCGGTGGAGACCTTAACGAAGCCGGTGATGCTCCGGAGACAGAGACGAGGGGCAAGGGAGATCTTCTCCTACATAAGCGAGGCGTTCTACCAAGGCATGTTGGAACATGGCGTCGAGGAGGTCGAACCGCTTGAGATTAAGCCCGGCGGCGACCTGCTTGACGACTTCTTCACGTCGGGACAACCCCTTATGTGGGTAGACGTGGGCGGGACCCAGGAATGGATAAAAGTTGTGAGGGGGGCTTACACCTCCTACTCAGCCTATAACAAGGCAGAGGCCGCCCTAGCCGTTGCGTTTTACAAAAGGCTACACGACGTAGGTCTTGCCAGGAAAACGGCGATAATAACAACCTTCAGAGCACAAGCGATCCTCACCGCAAAGGCAATAGAGCTTTTGAAGCTAGAGAAGCCTCCCGTGTCGTATACCTCGGCAGAGGAGGCATTGCGGATGGGGGAAATAGAAGACCTCCTCGACCTCAGGACGGCATCTACTGTGGATAGTTACCAGGGAAGAGAAAAAGACATAGTGATATACTCTATGGTAGCCGACAGGTACCACAAGGCGATAGACAACTACACGCGCTTCAACGTGGCCATAAGCCGCGCAAAGAAAAAACTCATAATCTTATCGTCTCTGGTCACCGACGTGGAGCAGTTCCCCTGGCTAGACGCATTACGTAGAAGAACAACCCCCATCACGTGGCCGCGGGACAAGACGCCGAGATGGGCGGTGGAGGCAGTGGAAACCGCAACGGCACAATTAATCTCGCTGGGCTAAAACGTAACTAATAATTATCGGGAGTTCATACGTCTTGTGGATTTGAGAAGGCTCCTCGCCAACCACGGACTAGCGGTGGTGGAGGTCGTGCAACCGGGGCGACCCCCCGTCAAGTCGGGGCTCAAGTTCAGAAACTTCCTCCCCACCCTCTGTCAACGTAAGGTGGAGTTCTGCGACTGGGAGATGTATGAACACCAGAGACTTGGTCTCAAAGTCCTCCTCAACGGCGGCAACCTCCTCCTTACAGCGGAGACCGGGGGCGGCAAGACGGAGGTGTGGGTGGGCTACGCCCTGGAGATGATTACGAAAGGCGAAGACTTTAAAACCCTCGCCGTCTACCCCACCAAGGCTCTGACCGGCGACCAGCTGGAACGGATTTACCGATATACAAAACAGGCGGGACTTCACGCGGCTATGGAGCAGAGGGGAAGGTTGCTATTTGTCCATGGCGCTGTCTTGAGATACGACGGAGACGTGAGCAGATATGTCAAAGAACACATGCTTAAGGGAACCGAAATAGTCCTTACAAACCCCGAGGTGTTATACTTAGCGGTTTACCGCCGTCACAATATAGAGCTGTTTCTGAGACAGGTCAAGCTCGTGGTCCTCGACGAATTCGACTTCTACGGAAGCTCCAAGGCAACACTTTTGCTACATCTGGTGGAGCTGTTGGGCAGGAAATACGGAGTTAAACCGCAACTCGTCATCATGAGCGCCACGCTAAGCGGCTCCAGCCACATGGCTAAGACACTCAACGCAAAGACCGTAGAAGGCGCGGCCTACAAACCTAAAAACAGTGTATATTTCGTCGCCGGCGGTAGGCTCCTCGACGACATCTGCCGCAGATATGGAACAACCTGCGCCGGGCTTGAAGATATGAAGAACCTGGTGAAAAGATGTTTCGAGACAAGGGGTTGCGTGTCGTCGCTCTACGCCGCCTACCGCGGTCTGTATGACGTAGTGCCCCAGACCCTTGCCGATATAATAAAGGCGGGGGCTCCCCACTCAGGCGCCACACTCATCTTCACAAGCAGAATAAACGAGGCAGAGAGGCTCTCCCGCGCCTTGGCGACGCTAGGCGTGGAGTGCCCCACACATCACCACCTGGTGCCCCGGGATAGGAGGCACGAAATAGAGAGGAGGCTGAGGGAGGGCTCCATCAAATGTGTTGTGACCGTAAAAACCCTCATGCAAGGAATAGACATCGGCCGAGTCACTAGGGTGGTACACGTGGGGCTTCCCCCCGACGTGAAAAGCTTTATACAACGCGAGGGAAGGAAGGGGAGGAGAGAGGAAATAGCAGTCACCGAGAGCATCATCTTCCTCACCTCCCTCAGCCAGCTTAGGATAGCTGCCGACTTCAACAAGTGGGTGGAAGGAGGCCCCGAGGCGCTTGTCTATACGCCGGCAAACGAGCTTCTCACGTTACACGACGTCTGTAGCGAGATGTTGAGAGACGCCACTAAGGCGCAACAGCGCCACGCCGACTTCATCCAGCGCCTAAACCTGAAGCAGAAAGACTGCGAACACCTCCGTTTCTACAGCTCTATGGAGAGGGGACAAATGGGCGTCGTGGTGGCGCCAGGCAACCACGTCCTCGAAGACAAAACCTCGTGGAGAGACTACGTGGAGTACTTCCAGCCAGGGTCGATGGACCCCTCCACAGACGCGGTAGTGCTCAAGCTTGTAAAAAGCGGGGAGGACTGGTACCTGTGTGAAGTGGCGCCCGATGCGCTTAGAGAGCTCTGGGACACCGAGTTCACGTGTAGAGGAAACCCCGTGAAGATCCCCCATTGGCTTAAAGAGGCGGTTTATAAATACCAAGACTTCTGCCGCGGGCTACCCGCCGAAGAGAGAGCAGAAAGGGCCTGCGACTTGCGGGAGTTTGTAGAAGACGTGGGGAGGGGTAAGGTGTGGTCTAAGGTGGTGACCGACTTTCTGTTCAGCCAAGGCGGGTTCGTCAGAGGGGTGGTCGTGCCGCAGGCGGTGTATTGGTACGTGGAGTCCCGCAAGCTACACCCCGTTAAGATAGGCGACGAGGTGATATACAGCTACGTGGTAAACAGGTTCGAGGTTTACACGCCGAAGAAGCCGCATCACTACGAGCTCTTCACCTACGCATACGCCACGGAGCTGGACCCCAACGACCTGGCCTGGGTAGATAGGGCAATGCTCTTCCTACTCGCCGTCCTCAGAAAGAGGTTCCGCATCGACATGGGACTCATAAAGTACTGCCCCTCCTGGGGCAATCTGCTAAAGGTGTGGGAGACAGAGCCCGTGGGCCTTCTAAAGGCGCTGAGAGAGATGAAAGGACTGGAAGTAGGCGGCCAGACGCTGACATGCGAAACGTTGAAAAAAGCCGTGGAAGAGGAAGAACTAGACGAATACATGAAAATGCTGATCGAGAAGGAAGAGCCCGAGGCCCTACAAGGCGCGTCAATAGAAGAGTTGAGAAGGGCTGCGGCGCGCTTCGTGTACTACCTCTGCGACGCCGTCCCGGCGCGGATAAAAGAGGCGGAGATCCCAATCCCCAGGACCCCGCCCAACATCGTCGCAGTGGACCAGTTCGGCGACGGCTTCTACGTCCACGACCAAGGGCAATCCACAGAACACCCCACGGCAAGCGAAGCCCTACAGGAGGCGCTCCGCCGGGCGGCGGGCAGGCTCGCAGAGGCCGTCGTGTACTTTGGCCAAGACGAGAAGTTGCAAGAAGCGAGACTGCCGCCGTGGGTCAACCGCAACGCCGTGATAAACCTCGCCAAAGAGCTGGAAAAATACGTAGAAGGCCCCCTCTCCCTCGCGGCAATCAGACGCGAGGTATTCGGCAAGACAGACCTCCTGGAACTGGAGCTGTACATAAACCAGAGGATCCAAAGCGGAAGCCAAGAGGCCAAAGACAGCGAAGAATACCGCAGACTCCTCCGCGCGCGCTTTGAAACATTAGCCTGGCTTTACAACATATACACAAGACTTACCTCCGCCCCTTAAACCCAACCCTAAGCACGAACTCCCTCCCCCTGCCCACGTAATGGTTGAAGCGGCCACCACATCTTCTACATACATAATGCGTCACGTGGTAGCCCATCCTCGGCATATCCCACTCCTTCGCTCTCTCCACGTCAACAGAACCACAGTAGGGGCATTTCATAAGATAAGTACTTTATCTAAAATATATCTGTAACGTCTGAAACAGCAACTTTTAACGTCCAGTATATCACATGGAGACTCTCCTGGAGCGGGGCATCCCCATCGACGCCATCAATGAGTACTCCGCCGTGGAGAAGGGGCCTGGCAGGCCGCCCCATTGGGAGATGGTGTTTTGGTGGACCCGGAAGCCGCTGGCGGGCGCCAGGGCCGTCGTCGCGGCGGCGCTCCTGTCCGCAGACGCCTACCAAAGCCCGGAGCAGTTCCTCAACGACCTCTTCCCCTGCCGCGGCCGGCGCAAAACCGTCCACGCCTGCAACCCGTCGCCCCGCTTAATACAGCGCCTCAAGGGGAAGAAGGTGCTAGACCCCTTCGCCGGCTTCGGCTCAATACCGCTGGAGGCGGCGCGGCTTGGCGCAGACGCCGTCGCCGTGGAGCTCCTCCCGGCGGCGTATGTGTTCCTAAAGGCGGTGCTGGAGTTCCCGAGACGCGTCAAGCCGCAAGACGTGGAGAAGTGGGGCAGGTGGGTTGTCGAGAAGCTTAGGGAAGATCCCGTCGTCAAGGCGCTGTACGACGCCGACGTCTACATAGGCACCTGGGAGGTGAAGTGCCCCGTCTGCGGCCGCTATACGCCGCTGGTCGGCAACTGGTGGCTGGCCCGCGTCAAGGGGAGGGGCGGCTACGAGCGGCTCGCCTGGATGGAGCCGCGCGGCGGCCAGATAGAGGTGCGCGACCTCAACGAGGAGTGCAGGAGGGAGGGCGGCGGCAACTGCGGCGAGCTAAACGCCAAGGTGTCCACTAGGGGCGAGGAAGGAGAGGGCGGCTCTGTGGAGTGGCGCGGCCGGAAATACGCCGTGCCCCTCAAAAACGTAGACCCCAGACACGAGACGGCGCAGTGCCTCCACTGCAGAGCCGAGATAAATCACCGCGTGGCAGACAACCGAGTGGTTAAGGGGAAGAGAGGCGAGGGAGACTGGTACGTCAAGTGGGCGTTGAGGCAGTGGAACCAGAACTACGAGCGGTACCTAAGGGGCGAAATAACGCTGGAGGAGCTGAAAAACTCCCCCGCCAGGCCAGTCCTGCTGGTTAAGGCCTACGTGAGAGACGACATAGAATTTAAACCGGCGGCACCCGAAGACGCGGAGAAGCTGTGGAAAGCGGCGGAAGAGCTGAGAAAGATGTGGGGAGACCCAGACATACCGACAGAGCCAATACCACCCTACCAACTTCGCCCCCCCTCTAATTTTACAGTCTTATTGTACGGATTCTCTAAGTGGTATCACCTGTTCAACCCGCGTCAGCTCCTCACCTTGGTAAAGCTGGTGAAGCTCATCAGAGAGGCTGGGCGGCTGGCGGAGGAGGAGAAGCTGAGAGAGGGCTGGAGCAGGGAAGACGCATACAAATACGCAGAAGCAGTAACAACATACCTAGCAATAGCACTATGTAAGTATGCTGATTTTAACTCATTCGCAACGAGATGGAATCCCGGCTGGTTAAAGTTCGAGGAAAGCTTATCGGTTAGAGGAATTGCGATGATGTGGAACTGGAGTGATAGTTCTCCATTTGCTCAATTAACAGGAGCATGGTATAATAATCTCAGAAATATCCCTGAAGCGTTAAACTATCTCATCTCTGCTGTTTCTGGTAGTCCTAGTAGGGTTAGGGTTCTCCTCGACGACGCCGCCGAGCTCTCCAGCCTGGAGGGGGAGAAGTTCGATGTGGTTATCACAGACCCGCCGTATGCTTACGACGTCGCTTACGCAGAGCTCAGCGACTTCTGCTACGTGTGGCTTAAGAGGGCTTTAAGCGATGTAGGGGAAGGCGAGCTTAGGCCGCGGTTTCTGCCTGAGGCCTTCTTCGACGAGTTTGGAATTGAGACTCCGACGCAGTGGGAGAGGTTTGCGCCAAAGGAGGTGAGCGAGAACGAGGGCAGGTGGAGGCACTTTAAGTTGAGAGTTGCATTCGCCGACTTGCTGGCGCGCGCCTTCAGCAATGTGCTGAGGTTCCTCAAGGAGGACGGCCTTCTGGTGGTGTACTACGTGGCTAAGAGGCCGGAGTCTTGGGCCGCCCTCGTGGACGCGCTTTGGCGCCGCAACGGCATGTCGCTTGTAGCGGCTTATCCCGTGGAGACCGAGGCTGAGGAGAGCGTAGTCGCCAGGGGGAAGGCGTCTGTGCTGGGCGGCTATGTCTCCGCCTGGAGGAGGCGGGCCGGCGAGAGGCCGCTTGACCTAGACACGGCGTGGGGGGAGGCGGCGGCGGAGGTGGCGGAGAGGGTGCAGGCGCGTATGAAGATGGTAAGGGGCAAAAACGGGGCCACCGCATGGGTTTACTACTACATGGCGGCCCTCGAATACCTCACGGGTTTCTACCCGGTGAAGATGGGCGGCGTTGAGCTGGATTCGGAGAGGCTTATGAGGGCGGCTGTGTCTCTGGCCTTTGACGCGTTGCTGAGGGCGGCTGGGGTCAGGCTCGGCGACAGGGCGGCCCATGCCTATCTGGCGCTTAGGATTGCGGAGAACGAGAGTGGGCATGTGGATAGCGACGTGTTGTCGCATGTGGAGAGGATGACTGGGCTGACGCACGTGGAGATGACTAAGCTCGGCCTCATTAGGGAGGTGGAGACGGGCGGGCCGAGGGTGGCTAAGCGTAAGGCGTTTGAGGTTTTGGCGCCGCGCCGCGACACCGTGGACGAGGTGAGGAGGGTCTACGCGTCTCAGAGGGGTAAATCGCCGGCGTTGGACTGCCTGCGGCAGATGCAGCTGAGCCTGCTCGCCAAAACCCCCGTTTCCTGCAGTCCTGAGGCTAGGCAGGAGGCCTTGGCCCTGGCCAGGGCGCTTGTGGAGCTGGCGAAGGTCGGCATCCTCGGCCAAGAAGACGTTGACGTAAAGCTGGCGAGGGCGGCGGCTGGGCTGGAGTGGTGGCAGTAGCCGCCACCGAAATTGTAATATAGAGGAGTATAATTTTTTGCATGTTTGTTAAGCTCCTCGCGGAGGGTAGGGTGAGCCCTGCTGTGGACGTCTACGAGGTGTATAGGGCGTTGTTTCTTAACGAGAGGCCGGCGCCGCAACACGAGCTGTACTGTCAGCCGGAGTCTTTCTTTAAGGTGACCTACGTGACGCCTGCCTTTAGGCAGTACGCCGAGGATTTCCTTCGCCGACTGGCCTCTGGGGAGTCCCAGATCTATCTCCTCCCAGCTCTCTTCGGTGCCGGCAAGTCGCATTTCCTCGCCTTTATCCTCCACCTAATTGCGTTGTATAAGAGGTGTAAGGGTAGTGGGGAGTGTGTGAAGAGGCATCTGGCGGACTTCGGCATTGAGCTTGAGGCGCCCACTGTCGACCGGGCACCGTCTGTCGCCGTCTTCCGCCACGACAGGGAGCCGGAGGCCCTCGCGGCTCGGCTGTGGAGCTCCAAGACGAAGGAGGGGCTGAGGGAGGCGGCGGCTCGGAGCTCTCCGCTTGTGGTGGTTTTCGACGAGACTCAGTACTTTGACGAAAAGCCTGGGTTCGTGTCGTGGCTTCAGACGCTGGCTGAGGTGGTCTCTGAGAGCCGCGGCGCCTACCTCTTCGTCTCCTACGCCCTTTTCCCTGAGCAACACCCTTCGACGGGAGTTTCGCCTTCTCTATCCGTGGTGCAGAGGATGAACCACGTTAAGGTGGCGCTGGACACCGTGAAAAACATAGTCCTGGTCTTCAGGCGGTGGGCCGGAGTGCAGCCGGCCCGCGTCGACCTGGCCCCGCTGAGGCAGGTAGTGCGTGACGAGAAGCTCGCCGACTTTGAGAAGAGGTTGCAGGAGACCTACCCCTTCAATCCGGTCTTCCTCGACGTGTTGCTTAAGCTCGCCGACGAGTCTGTGGCGGAGCGGACCCGCGTCCAGCTGACTAGGGAGCTTCTGCGGACGCTTTCCCGCGCCTATTTAAACGCGGCGTCTGGCGAGCTCGTCACCTTTGTCCACCTCCCGGAGCCGAGGGAGCTGCTGGTCATCGGGGGGCCGTACGCCGAGTATTGGAGCCGCCTCCTGGCGCTTTATGAAGAAGACGTGAAGAAGGTGGGCGGGAAGGCGGCCGTCTCCGTGCTTAGGCACATACTGCTGGCCACCTTCCTGGCCAATCTCCTCCCCGTCGCGAAGCTTTACCCGGCGGAGGACGACATCATCCTGGGGGCCTACAACGGGCTCGACGTTAGGCCTGTAGACGTGAGGGAGGTGTTGGCAAGGTTGACTGACGTGGATCTCCACGTGGCGAAGCTGGACGATAGGTACGTCTACTGGTTCATCGGCGACGAGACCCACGCCATCAGGGAGGCCATGGCCAAGTTCTCGTATGAAGACGGCATAGCTGTGGCGGTTGACGAGCTGGCTGATTTGGTGAGGGAGAGAGCTGGCCCCTTCTCCTCTATCTATATCTCTGGCCCCAGCGAGAAGACTATGGGCAAGGTGAGGGTCTTGTCCTCTAGGGACGAGTGGCGGAAGGCCTTGGAGGAGGTGGATAAGTCGGCCCTGGCAGTGGACCTTCTGGACTTCGGCCTACCGAGGCGGCGGAACAACTTGTTTGTGGCGAGGCGGGACGACAAGGCGGAGCTTCCCGTAGATCCGAAGGGGCCCCTCTCCCGGCTTGTCCCGGTCTCCGGCATTCGGGACGGGGTGGTAACCCTCGGGCAGGTGGTTAAGGCGACGGAGGAGGTTCTGCTTAATCTCCCCATGTACTTCCCCGACCTCCTGGCGGAGGAGGGGGAGGAGAGGTTTAGGCGGGAGATGGAGCAGATTCTCCGGTATAGGGTTGAGAAGTGGAGGAAGGACGCTAAGGATGTGTTGAAGAACGCGGTGCACGTCTGGCTTAGGCGGGTGGCGTCTGGCTTTGCGGATGTTGAGGCTAGGCGGCTGGACGAGTTTCTTATGGACATTGCTAGGAGGAAGTCTGACCTTCTGACGCAGGTTGTGAAGGCTTTGTTTGAGGGGGACGTGGTCGAGTGGAATAGCTTCAAGAAGTTGGGCGATTTGTGGAGCGTCTACCTCTTCAACGAGCGGATGCCCGCGGCGCCGGTTTCCTTCGACGAGTTTGTAGAGGCTGTGCGGAGTTACTGCGCCGGCTGTAAGTGTCTCTTCGAGGTGGAGGGGGAGGTGAGGTGGCTTTCTAGATCTGGTTGCGATATTCCGCCTTTGGATAAAGACGTGGGAGTGGCGCCGTTGATGTGGCGCGGCCAGCTCCAGGAGTGGGCCGTGGAGGCGTTTCTCAAACGACTTGCTCAGCTCTCCACAAGCTCCGTCCGTATTTACATTGCCTACAGGAGGCCCAGCGGTGAGGAGGTCAAGAGGCCTGTGGATGAGCTTTTGACAACGCGGCAGGAGTGGCTTTTCTTGACTGAGGGGAGGGTTGTGGAGGAGGTGCTTCAGAGGGCTATTGAGGTGAGAGTTGACGGCGTGGCGGCGCCTGTGGTGGATAGACTGCCTGGCTCCAGGCTCATGGTGGAGGTGGTGGGGACCGACGACCTCGTGGCTGTTAGATACAAACTCGACGCGTGGGAGCGGGAGGAGGGGGTGTCGGGGAGGCGCCACGTTTTTGAGGTGGAGGTGCCGCCGGAGCCCGGCGCCTACGCCCTTGAGGTAGAGGGCGTGTTTAGAGACGGCCTGCGCGATAGGAAGGTTGTGACGATTAAGGTCAGGGGCAAGTGTAGGAGAGGCGTGACGAAGTTTGAGACCAGCCCAGGCGATGTGTTAAGGGCTGTCTATGCCGTCACAGCACAGGACGCGGAGTCGGTGTTGAATTACCTAACGGGGAGGGGGCTGACTTTTGTCTTTGAGGTTAACGCAACTAGGGCGGACCCAGAGGCGGAGTTGCGCCTCAGCGCGAGGTTCGCCGTGTCTAGTCCTGAGGCTAAAAACAGGGCGCTTAGGCTTTTAAGAGCTGTACAAGACGTCTCGCCTGCTGTAGACGCCGCGTTTAAGTTTAAGCAGGCAGTTGCTGTGGACGAAGACATGGCGCAGAGGTTCAGAGGGAGGTCTCTCCGCTACGAGGTTGAGGTGGAGGAGGAATGTTAATCCGGCGGAGGGGGTCTAGGCGGGTGGCTGTGGTGGCGGCGGAGGGCAGGTTTGAGGTGGGGATA
>Ga0197144_100712_pt1 | contig 12604 bp, 11 predicted proteins | sample GBS85_MetaG_FD_148670 | JGI IMG/M metagenome (GOLD analysis project Ga0197144, IMG submission 148670) | Sediment microbial communities from Great Boiling Springs, Gerlach, Nevada, United States - GBS 85_MetaG | ecosystem: Environmental > Aquatic > Thermal springs > Hot (42-90C) > Sediment...
CATTCCGCTACCACTTGACCGCCATCGCCCCCGAAACGGCAGACACCGAGTTCACTTGGTCAGATTTTGTCAGGCGCAACAACGACGAACTTGTCGGATGGTGGGGCAACTTAGTGCATCGGGTGCTCACCTTCACCGCTCGCAACTTTGACGGTCAAGTCCCTCAACCTTCAACGCTGACGGAACGGGATCAGGAAGTGTTGCAGAAGGCGGAAGAGGTGTTGGCGACCGTTGACAGTTTGTTGAGCACTTGTCGCTTTCGGAGGGCGTTGGGCGAAGCGATGGAATTTGTGCGGGCGCTTAACCGCTACTGGGACGAGCAGCAACCTTGGCAGACAATCAAAAGCGATCGTGAGCGGACGGGGACAGTTTGCTATGTGACACTGCGCGCCATTGACACTTTGAAAGTCGCCCTTGCACCTTTTTTGCCCTTCACTTGTGAGCGTTTGCATCACATGCTCGGTTACGATGGACAATTGGTCGGCGAATTTGAAGTGCGGGAAATTCGGGAGACGGAGCGGACTCATTTGGCTTTGCTTTACAAGCCAGAAAGCGTTACTGTGCGATGGCAACCCAGCCAGTTATCTGCTGGTCAACGCCTTCGGGATATCGCACCCCTCTTTGCCAAACTTGACGAATCCGTTGCTGAAGTAGAACGAGCAAAATTGGGCAAGCCGATGGAGGGGTAAGGGTTGACAAAAAGGAAGGTGACGGACGATGCGATTGTGGATCAGAAATTTCCGAGCCATCCGTGACCAGGAATTAGACATCGCTCCCATCACTGTCCTTTACGGGATGAACGGGACAGGTAAATCCAGCGTTCTGTATGCCCTGCTCACATTGAAAAACATCGTCCTCAACCCCTGCATAGAAAAGCCTGAAATTCACCTTCACCCATCCGCCCAGCGGAAGTTGGCGCAGGCATTGGTGGATATCGCTCAAAACGAAAGCAAACTTTCCATCATCACGACCCATAGCGAAACCTTCCTTTTGGCTTTGTTGGCGGAAGTGGCAAGGGGCAGACTTGAACCTAATCATCTGGCTTGCTACTGGGCGATGAAGAAAGGCAAAGAAGTGCAATTTGAACGGCAGCAAGTAAATGAGCGAGGGCAGATAGAAGGCGGATTGGCGTCCTTCATGGAAGGCGAATTGGAGGATTTGAGGGCGTTCTTCGGCGTGGAGTGATGGCGAGTGGCATGGTGGGTCATCAACGAATGGCTATTGGAGGACTTGAGGGGCGCTAACGGTGCAGAGTATCAACGCCAAGCCATTGAATTTCTCAGCAAACTGGTAAAGCGATGTGACGGCATCGTCGTGGTGATGGGAAGCGCTTGGTGGCGAAAGGCATTTGACCTAATGAAGCGAAGCGACGATGTGGTAGTGAGAGAAGCCAGCAAATTGCTTCATCGGCAGGTTTTGCAGGATAGCAGAAAATGTCGCCAACTTTCACTGGAAAATCTGTGTCCCCTACCATGTGAGTTGCGACAAGCCATCAAGCCCGATGATTGGTATCTCGTTCAGGCTTACCTAACAGCGAAAGCAGATGCCATTATCACGACCGATGAGAGCCTGAAGGAAGTCCTTTCGCCTCACCATTCCCTGTCCTTTTGAGAGACGAAGTGACTGAGAGCGAGTTGACTTAAGTTCAAGGTGATTGACTTGCGATAAGTTGGTGCTCAGTGATCAGGAACGCTGCTATCCTGAGAAAGCACCTATCTCACTGAGGTTTCAGCATGCTTCAAATTACCACGCCCAGACTTTGCTTAGTTCCGCTTGCATTCGGCAGAGGCGGGCAAAAACCCCGTCCTTTTCCATCAACTCTTCGGGCGTTCCTTGCTCAACCAATTCGCCTTTGTCAAGGACGATCAAGCGGCGTGCGTTCTGAAGGGTTGAGAATCGGTGGGCAATGGCAATGGTCGTTCGCCCCCTCACCAAATTGTCTATCGCTTCCCTGATCTTTGCCTCCGTTTCCGTGTCAACATTGGATGTCGCTTCGTCAAAAATCAAAACTGCTGGGTCTTTCAAAATCGCCCGAGCAATTGCAAGGCGTTGACGCTCACCGCCTGCAAGTCTCCCTCCCCTCTCACCGATGTAAGTGTCATAGGCATCGGGTTGCTTCAAGATGAACTCATGGGCATTAGCTACCTTCGCGGCGGCAATGATTTCCTCAAGGTCGGCATCAGGTTTACTGTAAGCGATGTTCTCTGCGATCGTGCCGTTGAAAAGGTAAGTTTCCTGAAGCACAACCCCAATATGCTTCCTCAGCGATGCGAGTTTGATTTTCCTCAGGTCAACGCCGTCAAGAAGGATTCGTCCCTCCTGCGGGTCATAGAACCTCAGGATCAAACTAATGAGGGTTGACTTGCCCGCCCCGGAAGGTCCGACCAAGCCAATCATTTCACCAGGCTGAACCTCAAAGGAAATGTTCTTGAGCGCCTTGTTAATGCCATCGTAACTGAAACTGACATTCTCAAACACGATGTGACCCTTCACTTCGTCAAGTTCAATTGCATCGGGAGCGTCTTGGATTTCGGGTTGGGTGTCCAGAATTTCAAACACCCGTTCCGCAGCGATGGCAGCCCGTTGCAATCGGTGGGTGAGACGGGTCAGGTTTTGAATTGGAGCGTAAAAGCGCCAAAGGTAACCGATGAAAGCCATCATGCTTCCCAGACTCAAATCACCCTTGATGACCAAGTAGCCACCATAACCCCAAACGACCAGAAAACCGATGCTCGTAGTGAAGCCTACCGATGGGAAGAAAACTGTCCAAAGTCTCGCTGCTCTCATCGTGGCTCTGAAGTGACTTTCAAAGGCATCGCTGAACCGTCGGACTTCATACCGCTCCTGCCCAAACGCTTTGACTACCCTCGCACCTGGAATGGTATCGGCGAGAATTGCGTGAATTCGCGCAAACCGTCGCCAAACCATGTGCCAAAGCCTGCGAACCCTGTGGCTGAAGCGATTAGCCAGCCAGATAAGGATAGGAACTGGAAGCAAAGTCGCCAACGCTAACTTCCAGTGCATCGTGAACATGACAATGCCGACAAACAACAACATGAAGATGTCGCGCAGGATGTCTTGTAACCCTTCCGTCAGGAAGTCCTGAAGTTGCCCGGTATCGTTAGCGACTCGCGAGACAAGCCTTCCCGTTTGCTCTTGGTCAAAGAACCTGAGCGAGAGCAGGTGAAGGTGTTCGTAAAGGCGACGGCGTATGTCCATGACAATCCTTTCTCCCAGCCAAGCCATCAAGTAACTTCGTCCGCCCGAAAGCACAGCCCCGAGGAAGTTCAGCCCTAATACGGCAACAACAACCACGATGAGGTTATGAAAATTCTTTTTGAGCAACGCTTCGTCAACGGTGAAACGCATCAGGAGCGGCTGGACAAGGTCAGTTAGTTGAATGAGCACCAACAGGATGAATCCACCCACTGCGGCAAACCAGTAAGGCTTGACGAAGGTAAGCATGCGTTTGAGAACTTTTGTTTTCTGCAAGCAGAACGGGCAGACATCCGTCCATGGAGGGAGCGGTTGGTTACATTTGGGACAGCGTCCCCTCCTTCCCGACAAAAAACCGGGACGACGAATTGTCGGTTCAGGTTCTTCCCATCGCAGTTCGGGCAAACCTTGAGTTTTGTATCGCTGGAATGCTTGGGCTAAACACTCAAAATCCACTCGCCTGCTGTGGGTGAACCGAGCGATGGGAACCCTTTTTCCATTGACTTGGGCATAGAGGTAGGCGTTACCGACATAAGCCTCAACTTTCAGGTCATCCAACTCGGTGAACAAAATTTCCTGCCCCTCGCCGTTTGGGCTTAGGACGATGAGGCGGAAAGGAGTGACAGCAACCCATGATTCGCCAAATTGTCCGTCAAGGGTCAAGTCAGCACGCAAGACTGTAAGAAGAGGCTCACCATTAAGGCGTTCTTGTAACTCTTGCCGAACTTCGTCAGGCACTTCCGCTAAAGGGTCGCGGTTTGCCTGACTATCAGAACTCATCCGACAACACCTCGCTTTCGCCACAGAAAATTTCTGTCCCAAAAACTTAAGACGCAACCCCTTTTTCACTTGGCTTAAAATTAGCGCAAGCGCATTTGAAACGCTATCGGGCTTTAGGGCACACTTATACGCTGTCGGTTAAATTGCGAGTGGTTGATGACAAATAGCGCAAAGAAGTGCCTTGAGGCTTCCAGATTGCGCTCTCGGGTTACTGAGGTGATGAGATAATGAAGTTGGGCATCACGCTGAGGAAACCTGATGAAAGGTTGGCTGCCAATTTTGATTTGGTCTTGTTTCCTGTCCGTCAAGTGACAGGGCAAATGAGCACAGCAAACGCCACTGCAAAATTTCGCCCAGTCATTTCCTGCTTCGGTCACACGCCCCTTGCATCCAAGTTCCCCCATTTGGTCGCAGTATCCGAGGATGGATTGCCAGCCTTACCTGGCAAGCATAACTTGCGCGATGGTTTCGCTTGGGGTTGGATTTGCCCAAATGTTGACGAATACCGCAACGAGTTGATTCAGTTCGTGAAACAGGTAGTGAGAGAAAACTGGGAAGGGCTTCACCTTGACTCCGCTCAGTTTCCCGAAGCCAATTATTGTCACTGTCACCGTTGCAAGGCTAAGTTCGCGCAAAGTGGCATCAACGATTGGCATGAATGGCGAGTTTCCGTCATAACTGATTGGGTTGCGACCGTCGCAAAGGAGGCAGGTAAGCCTCTCTCGCTCACAGTCCATCCCGACCCTTACTTCCTTCGGGAGCGGTTTGGGATTGACTTGAACTTGCTGAAGCCTTACTTGGAATGGTGCATGGTCCCGCTCTACTGTCTGACCTACGACCTCACTTACTGGCTTGACACTCTCCTCTACGCTTTCGTTCGCCTGTCACCTGTCCCAGTATTTGTGGAACTTTACGCCGTTGAGCCACCAGCAGTTGGTGTGTTGAAAGCGTTAGCGACCGTTAGCAAGTTTCCGATCGCTGGGGTCATCTTCTACGACCCCTATGGCAAGAAGGTGAGAGAACTCGCTAAGATTTTGCGGGAGGACAAAAATGTGCGGGAACTCGTCGCATCACATCCCAACCGAAACTTTCGCGAACTCGCCGAAAGAATTGCTGAATGGCGGTGAGGAGACATGAAGGCTGGGGTCATCGGCGTTGATGTCGGTGGAACGAAAATGACTGCAGCACTGGCTAACCGCGATGGGAAAATTGTCAAGTTGCTGAGGATACAGACGAAACGGGAAGAAGGCGCTGAAGGCGGGTTCAAAGCCATTTGTGAGATGGTGAAGTCTTTGCATGAAGAGGCGAAAACTCAGGGACTGAGCGTTGAAAAGGTTGGGGTGGGCTTTGGTGGTCCCGTTGACTTTGAGCGCGGCATAGTCTACCTATCGCACCATGTGCCGGGCTGGGAAAACTTCCCTTTGAGGAGCGAACTTGAGCACCGTTTTGGCGTTCCCGTAACCGTTGACAACGATGCCAATGCGGGAACGCTTGGGGAATGGATGTTCGGCGCAGGTAAAGGCGTAAATGACTTGCTTTATGTCAACATCGGGACGGGAATCGGTGGCGGAATCATCAGCGACGGTAAGTTGGTTCGTGGTTGGAGGAATTTGGCAGGTGAAATCGGGCACATGACAGTTAAGCCCGATGGTCCCACATGCACTTGTGGCAGGAAGGGCTGTCTTGAAGCATTAGCGTCGGGAAGCGCCATCGGTCGTGAAGGGACAGAACGGCTCGGGAGACCTGTGAGGAGCGAGGAGGTCTTTCAACTCGCCGAGCAAGGTGACCCTATCGCAAAGCAAATCCTCGCCGAAGCCGTTGACGCTTTGGCGTTCGCTATCGGTGCTGCAGCCAATTTGTTCAACCCCAAGAAAGTCATTTTGGGAGGCGGAGTTGCTGAAGCGCCTGAGCATTTGCTAATTGAACCTTTGCGGGAGCGTTTGGTGCGCTACACTTTGCCTCAGGTTTACGAAGGCTTGGAAGTTGTCCGAGCCCAACTTGGCTATGATGCCGGCATAATGGGCGCAATCGCTTTGGCACTCTTGACTGAAGATAGACCGGAAAGGAGGTAAAGGCTATGGTTGACTTGACCGAACGGGTTGGGTTGCCTGTCAAACTCGTGCCAGCGGAGGAGGGTTGGCAGTTGGAAATTGGGGAGGGAGTTTTGCACGAAAAACCAGCCGTTAGGTTGGTCAGCGATTTGAAACCCGTGATGAAGAACCCGAACGCTAACACGCCTCGCTGGCTCTACTGGATGTATCGCGATGTCAGGCTTCCTGAGCACGAGGCTCAAATTACTGAAAGCGGTCTGCGCTACGACTTGACGGTTTTCAATCCCGGTGTTCTGTGTGTTGACGGCAATGCAAAAGACGGAGACGAGTGGAACAAGGCAGCGGGACACTACCATCCCTATGCCCGTTCAGGCGTCACTTTCCCCGAAGTATACGAGGTCGTTTACGGGCGCGGGATGTTCCTTCTGCAGTTCGTTGAAGATGTCTTTGCCATCCCACCGAAAGTGACTCGGTTCGTTATCTTGGAAGTTCAAGCAGGTGATTTGGTCGTCATCCCACCCAATTGTGCCCACATCGCTGTCATCCCGGGCAACGAGCCAATGGTGACATCAAACTGGGTAGCAAGAGCCTTTGACTCCCAATACACGCCGATAAGGTTGATGAAAGGCGCTGCTTACTACATTGTCAAGGACGGGAAAGGTTACGCTTGGGAGCGAAACCCAACTTACCCCGATGCGCCTCAGCCAGAAATCGCTAAGGGCTCAGAGTGGGAGAAACGAGGTCTCCCGACGGGCATACCCGCATACAAGGCTTTCTTTGAAGACCCCAAAGCCTTTGAGTTCTTGGTGCGACCTTAAGGAGTTTCAGGCGGGGTGAAGGCGTAACCTGCTTGCGGCAGTCGGTGGTCGGCTGGTTTTTGCCCACGCCTTCACCCCACCTTTTCGTCAAGGCATTGCTCTTGCGATTATGGCTTGATACTCAGCGAGTTCACGCCGCCATTCTGGCAACCTAAGTGCCCACCTGTTGTTGGGTCGGTAAATCGTGCTCGCTATGTTGACAACTTGCTCCCAAGCCTTAACGGACTTTGCAAGGTGAAGCAAGCATTCCTGTCCCGCTGTTTGATCCCCTTCCTCAAACCTGCCCCAAGCAAGTGCAGCGTCAATTTTGTTGGCGTAAAACTGACCGAGCCAAGAGTTAAGTAGAGCCAACCGTTTCGCTATCTTCCAGTCAGATGCTGCAGGTTCAGGCAATTGAGCAGCCAACGCCCAAACCGAACTCGCTCGCTGTTCTAACCTGCGGGCGACTTCGTCAGCGGTCAAAGTCGTTCTGTCATCAGGTCGCCTAACAAGTTTCAGGGCTTCAGGAACACTCAAGACCTTGAAGCCCCAAGAACTGTCAATAGGTTGGGCGACGAAGAAACTCTTGAGGGACGAGCCGTATTGCGGTTGAGGGAAAACGCCCAACCACAGAATTTCTGGGACAATTCGGCTCGCTTCCCGGAACAGGAGAAGCCATTTGTCCGCTTGATGACCTTGCTTCGCCCACCTGTTAATCCATATCGCTTCGCCGTCGGCGTTTGGGGTTTTGAAGGCTTTAGCGAAGGCGGAGATCGCCCATGTGGACGGAACAGAAGCGACGGTCACCCAAAGCCCACTTAAACCAGCATCAGCAACTGACCTAACAAGTTGGTGAGCCCATGCAGGGTCAAACCAAAAGACCTCACGATATGCCTCGTCAAGCCCAATGACCAACACCAACTTCTCACGGTTGCGCTTGAACTGGAGCACCGTTGACGGAATACTGGGGGCAACCAATTGGGACTTAAACCCAGCAACTTTGCCTTGTGCAATTTGGTTGGCAACAAGGTCAAGGTCATTTGTGACCGTAATGAAGTTGCCCTGAGTAGGGATTTCAGTTACCACTTGACCGCCTTGTTGCAGCCAAGTTTGAAGGACGGGGCTCAGCACTTTCGCCCAAACTGAGACTTTGACCCCGTAATCGGGAGCCATTTGGTTCAAGATGTTCAAGACCCTGCTCAAGTTGGCTTCGTTTCCGTAGCATTTGATGACCAAAGTGTTGAACCGCCACCAAGCCAGTTCTTTCAACCGTTCCCGCAGCAAGTTCTTCAATGCCTCTTGAGAGCGAGGTGCTTTCATCAACCACTCTGGGTTCTCAACGATTAACCCTCGCTCAGCCAAAGGAGGTGACCAACGCCATTGGGCAGGAATGGGTTCACGCCACTGCAACCTTTCAGCCAAATCCAACAAGCCGTAAAGCCAACCGACATTCGTTTTGGCTTCAATGGTGACTTGGTTGTTGGGCTCTACGGTCACGGCGTAACCTTCACCTTTCAAACTTGGGTCAACGCCTCTCGTCAAGTTTATCCGCCAACGAGGTCGGTAGGTTGCCACCAGCGCTTGTGCCCAACGAAGTGCTTCGGTTTCAGGAAGGGTGATAGCGGCTGGCTTTGCTTGTGGCAGGTGAGAAGTGCTTGGAAGTTGTGGCAAAGGCATGGATGGCAAAGGGGCAGGAAGTGAAGTGAATGTCTCTTTTCCAGAAACAGGAGCGACCATCGGAGTGGCTGCATGAGTTGGCGGAGGCAAAGAAGGTGTGACTATTGCAGGCGGACTTATAGGCGAAACCGTTTGTGGAGGCGGAAAAGCAGGAGGAACTGTAGGAGTGACCGTCGGTGTCCTCTCAGTTTCGGAAACGGGTTGTGGTTGATTTGGTGAAGCCATATAAAGCGCTGCACCAACTATCAGAAGCAAAAGGACAAGCCCGACACCGAGCAATACCAACGCCGTTTCTCGCTGAACAGCCAATCACCTGCCCCGTCCAGTCTTTTGAAGCCCGTTCCTATGATGCCGCAATTTCGGCTCTTTTCAAAATCCTGCCATCTCGGTGCAAAGATGGAAGAGGGTGAATCCGAATGGCAAAGTTTATAGGGCGTTCACAGACATTTTGAACTCGGCAAGGTGGTGACGGGAATGCAGTGGTGGTGCTTCGTCGCTTTGGCTATAGCGTTGGTTTTGGGCGCAAGCATCGCTTCAACTAATGTGGGGCAGCCTGCTATTTTGTCAAGCCCTTATGCCCGTTGGAAATTCGGTCCGCCTAAAGACCCAAACTTCTTCCCTATCGCCGTCTGGCTTCAAAACCCCAAAAACGCCAAACGCTATAAAGAAGCAGGCATCAACCTGTATGTTGGCTTGTGGAAAGGTCCGACAGAAGAGCAATTGGATTTGCTCAGGGAAGCAGGTATGCCTGCCATCTGCGACCAAAACGAGGTCGGATTGAAGCATCGCAACGACCCAATTATTGTCGGTTGGATGCACCAAGATGAACCTGACAACGCCCAACTCATCGGCGAAGACCCTGCAACGGGTCGGAAAATTTACGGCGGTCCCGTCCCGCCACGGGAAATCGTGGAGCGATATAAGCGCATGAAAGCCAACGACCCTGAACGACCTGTGTTGCTCAACTTGGGACAAGGTGTCGCCAACGACCTGTGGAAAGGGCGAGGCGTCGGTGCTCACCCAGATGACTACTTCACTTATGTCAAGGGCTGCGACATCGTCTCGTTTGATGTCTATCCCGTCGCCGGGCTGAACGACGAGAACTTACTTTGGTATGTCGCAAAAGGAGTTGCAAGGCTCGTCTTTTGGGTCAACTGGAACAAGTCCACTGATGGCGAGAAAATTGTTTGGCACTGCGTTGAGTGCACCCGCATCAGCAACCTTGAAAAGAAACCCACACCTCACCATGTCCGAGCGGAAGTTTGGATGGGAATCGTTCACGGTTCGCAAGGTCTCATTTACTTCGTCCACCAGTTCCAACCGAAGTTCATTGAAGCGGCGTTGCTTGAAGACCCAGAAATGCTCGCTGCCGTCACCCAAATCAATCGCCAAATCCACCAACTCGCCCCAGTTCTGAATAGCCCAACTATCCCCAACGGTGTTGAGGTCACTTCAACCAACCCTGAAGTGCCAGTGCACATAATGGTCAAGCACTACGGCAGCGATGTTTACATCTTCGCTGTAGGAATGCGCAATGCCCCGACAAAGGCAATCTTCCGTATGAATGGTCTGAGCGGAAAAGCGGTGGCGGAAGTCATTGGGGAGAATCGGAGAATTCCCGTCATTAACGGTCGCTTTGAAGACGACTTCAAACCTTATGATGTCCACATTTACCGCATCAAGCGCCCGTGAATTTCACGCCGCACCGCAAAAACCTTCAAGGCAAAGGAGTGAGCAAGGGATGATGCTTCACTTTCGCCCCCAAGGCAGGTGGATCGGCGATTTGATTCCGTTCTTTTGGCGTGGGGAGTATCATCTGTTTTACTTGCCCCGCGCTCCTGAAGGGAGGCACTTTTGGGGACACATTGTGTCTCGCAACTTGCTTGATTAGGAAGAGTTGCCCGATGCGATTGAGCCAAGTAATGACCCAAACGCTCCAGATGCTGTCGGATGTTGGACAGGCTCAGTCATTGAGCACGAAGGGGTTTTTCACTGCTTCTACACAGGCTTCAACCTGCGAAATCCCTATCCGCAAACGATTTGCCATGCCACTTCGGATGATTTGATTCACTGGCGAAAAGACCCAGCGAACCCTATCGTTGTGCCCGACGAACGCTGGTATGAGCCACAGGATTGGCGCGACCCGTTCGTGTTTTTCAACTCGGAAGCAGGTGAGTTTTGGATGCTCATTTGTGCCCGCGACAAAAGAGTGGCTTTTGAGCGGCGCGGATGCGTCGGATTAGCAACTTCAAGGGATTTGCAAAATTGGCAAGTCCAAGAGCCACTTTGGTCAGGAAGCATCTGCTGGGCAGCGGAATGTCCAGATATGTTTCGCCTTAAAAACCGTTGGTATCTCGTCTACAGTCACGGCATCACGCGATACCGTTGGTCGGAAAAGTTGGGTGGCATTTGGCTTGCCTCGCTCCCAGACACTTTTGACACTGAGTTCGTTGCAGCGGCGAAAACCCTTTTTGACGGCAAGCGCCAAATCCTGTTCGGTTGGGTCGGGACATTGGAAGGCGAAAGCGATTTCGGTCACCGACAATGGGGTGGACACATGGCTCTGCCAAGGGAGTTAGTCCCTCAGCCTGACGGAAGCCTTTCAGTAAGGCTGCCCGAAGAGTTTGTCAAGTGGCATCTGGAGAACTCATCCCCACTGCAACTAAAAGATTGCGAACCATTGTGTGGGACTTGGATAGTTGAGGGGACGGCGGCATTGACAGAACCGCTTAGCGGCGTTTCTGTTTTGAGGTGTGGTGTCCCTAACGATTTCTTTTTGAGCGCGACAGTTGAGCCTCAGGGAGAAGCAGTTGAATTCGGCTTCCTGCTGAGGATGCAGGACGGCAAAGGTCACAAACTCGTCGTTGACAAAAGCAAAATTGCGTTGATGCGTTGGGTTTCGTGGGGCGATGTTGAGCCAAAGGTGTCGCGACCGATAAGTTGGAGCGAAAACGAACCTCTCAAAGTCCACCTAATCGTGCATGGTTCAATCGTTGAGATTTTCGTTGGCGACAAAGTATCGCTCGCTTGCCGAATTTATGACCCGCCCAAAGGTTGGTTCGGTCTCTATGCTGCCAATGGCAAAGTGAGATTCCACGATGTGACCGTTGCACCCTTGCAGCCTTTGTCGTGAACCAAAGAATTCCGAAATTCTGATCGGTCATCTCAGCCCCAAGTATTTCAGGGCGTAGCCCCAAAGTTCGTGCCAGACTGCGACGGCATAGTTTTCATCGTCAAGTTTCTTGGCAACCATGATCACGCCATCGCACCCAGTCTCTTGCGCCCACTTGCTGAGGTTGCGGGCAAGTAGGAACAAAATCCCGTCGTGCTCGGTAGCGACCAGAATTTCAATGTTGGCAAGGTAGGAAGGCATGTGAAGTTGGACCTGCCTTTGCCCCAACTTTATGGAGATTGACTTGCGGGACTTCTCGTAAGTCCAGCACTCGTGCTTCTCGTAGAGGCAGTCAATCCAAAGGTCTGGCGTTTGCTTCTCCATCACCTTTCACCTGCCTCAAGTTTTGCGAACAGCGGTTTTCACATTTTAACCACGCTTTTCGTTTCAATGGAGCGGTAAACGGCGAGAGCCAAAGCGACAGCGGCTCGCCCGTCCTCGCCCGTGATTGCAGGTTGCCTTCCCTCAACGATTGACTCAACGAACTCCCTCAACTCCCTTCGGACAGGGTTTTCAGCCGATAACTCTTCAGCCTTAAAGACTTGCTGCCCTTTCTCGGTTTGGACGACCAATTCGCCGCCCCAAAGTTTGGGAAAGAGTAAACTGCCCCTCTCACAATCGGCACGACCACCATAATCGCCAGCAGTTGAAACTTGACTGGCATGTAACATCCCAATTGCCCCGTTGCGGAAGCGAAGGGTGACGATAACGCAGTCTGGGTAATCGCAATCTGGGTGCAGGAAATTCTCGCCCACAGCGAACACGCTTTCAACCTCTCCGCCGACCCAACGCAAAAAGTCAAGTTCGTGGATGTTGACTTCCATGAGCATCCCGCCACTCAGCGCTTTGCTTTTCCGCCACTCTTTCGCCCAAACGCCTGTGAAGCCCCCGCCGAGCCGATAAATTGTCAA
>Ga0197144_100716_pt1 | contig 12543 bp, 14 predicted proteins | sample GBS85_MetaG_FD_148670 | JGI IMG/M metagenome (GOLD analysis project Ga0197144, IMG submission 148670) | Sediment microbial communities from Great Boiling Springs, Gerlach, Nevada, United States - GBS 85_MetaG | ecosystem: Environmental > Aquatic > Thermal springs > Hot (42-90C) > Sediment...
TGTCTGCAGGGCGGCTATCTGTTTCGCCGCCTCTTCGAGCGTGGCGATGTAGTCTTTTGAGAAATCCACGACGATAATCCTGGGCTGGATCCCCGTCTCCTCCGCTTTCTGCCTAAATTGATCCACTACCCTCAGGGCTTCGCCTCTAACCACCACGGCGACTACAGGCACCTCCTCCCTGGCGTATTGAAGCGCCTTCTGCAGATCCTGAGGCGTTGGGGGTAAGCCGGGCTCCTTTATAAACACAGCCACATCTCTGTAGCCGAGCCAGTGAAGCAGGTACTGGGCGGCCGGCGTCACTGCCACGGCCTTCCCGCCGAATTTCCCCCCGTAGGTAGTGTTGAGTTGACGTAGTCTCTCCAGGAAGTCTCGGCTGGGCTGGAGGCCGGCGGCTTGTGAGACTGCTTGCACCAGCCTAAACACGTTTAACGGATAAATACCGTGATCGTGCATGTTGACCCCCTCGTGTTCTTCGTGGCCGTGATGTGCGTGTCTCTCAACCACCTCGTTGTCCCACGTTAGGTAGATCTGTATTTCAGTTACGTCTATTATCTTCGCCTTGATCTTCCCCTCCTCGACCAGCTCCGCGATTCTGACCTCAAAAGGCGCGTGCATGCTGGACACGATGACGTCTCTATCGGCGAGGCTGTGGAGGAGCTCAAGATCTGTGGCCGTAAGCTGATACGCATGGGGGTCGCCGGTTGCGTCTTTTGTCAAGAGGATCACCTCGGCGTCTGGAAACGCCTCCTTCAAAATTCTGTCATACGCCGGAAAGCCGACCACAATCTTCACAGACGTCTCCGCAGCCACCAACGCGGCCAACGCCAGGATCGCATACGCCCACCTGAACCCCACGTCCCATTGGACTGTTTGGCGTATTTAAACGTTGTGCACGGCGCTGTGTACATACGCCGTGAGTGTTACGACGCCATGCACTGCGATGAGAAGACTTGAAATAAACGCCGACACGTAGAGCCGGCAAAGCGCGCGGGATTAGCCGGCGCTATGTGCCAAGCGAACGCGCCCAACGGCTGGGACAGGCGCAGAGAGACTCTGTAAGTTGCGAAAACAAGAGAGCATGGACGAAGCGGAGAAAAACCCAAAATCTCCAAAGTCCTGTTTTGCGCGTTGCGCAGAGCGAAAAGGTGGCGGCATAGAAATAACAACAGCCGCACATAGGAAAACGCCGCAAACACCACGCGTAAAACCATATAAAAACTTAAAAAGCATGAATTGATGCCCTAATGGGCCGGTAGTCTAGCGGAAGGATGCCCGCCTCGCGCGCGGGAGATCCCGGGTTCGAATCCCGGCCGGTCCACCATTCCGTTTACTATCTTTATAAAAATGGCTTTTCAGGAGGCCCGTGGCGGAGGTCTCCATCGTCCCCTCTATTGGGCCTTTTGGAGTTGTGGCCGGAATCGTCTTGACTATACTGGCAGGACTTCTCATTGAGCAGCTTGTTCATTACATGTCTTGGAGGTTTCAGCGAGCGGCCGTGGGCGTCGCCGCCATATTCGCGCCGATTATTACGTCTGCTCCCGAGCTAGCAATCTTCACAGTGGCGCTTCTGCGGGGTCAAGTGGAGATCGCGTGGGGGTCTATCGTGGCTCAGCCTTTTATGGCGGCCACTGTAATTTACCCAATTGTTGTTGGTGTGAGTCTGGCGGCGTGGGCGCTGGGTAGGAGGATACATAAAATCCCGCATGTCCACAGAATCGTGGCGGTGCCCTTTCTTGTGTTTTCGATCCCTCTCATACCCATCCTCTTTCTACATCCAGAGCGATACGGCATCTATGGACAGCTGTACGGAGTCTTCCTCCTCGTCCTTTATTTCTCCTACGCCAAATTTATGCTTAGGGAGGAGGAGGTGGAGGGGGCGGGGGTTGCTCTGTGGTTGCGGAACCCCGCGCTGCAAGTTGTCGCCGCAGTTTTTGCCATGGCGTTTGGCGCTGAGTGGATGGTAAGCGGCATTAAAGAACTCGGCGCTTCCCTAGGCCTAGACAAATTAGCCCTCTCCGTCGTGCTTGTGCCTATAGCCACGGTGGTGCCCGAGTCTATAGTGGGCTTGATATTTATCGCCAAGGGGAGAGACGACGAGGGCATAAGCGTTATTGTGGGCGAAAAAGCCCTCTATGGCACCTTCTACCCAGGTCTAGCCATGGTCCTCGGCGTTTATTCGCTGGAGCCGGCGGCGGCTACAGCCCTAGTTATCGCCATTATCCTTTCCCTCCTGCAAGTTGCCACGATCTGGTTCGGCTACTTCGGCCTCACCGCCCCAATAGGGCTGGCCGGATACCTATACTACATCGCCTGCTACACGCTCCATACGACGTGCCCACAATTTATATAAATCTTAGGTTATTCGAAAAACTTATGCATCGGGACAAGGTAGTCGGCGTTGGCCTTATGGCCGTTGGCGTTGTTGGGATTTTGGCCTACGGCTGGCTGGTCTTCTTCTCGCCGTGGCACACCCTCATACTCCAGCTAACTGCGTTTGTAGCTGTAGCCGCCGTCCTCGGCATACTGGCCTGGGTGGGGTATGCGCTGGCCACCACGCCGCCGCCAAAACCCATCGAAGAAATAGAGAAGGAGGTACAGAAAGCCCTAGAGGAAATCGAAAAACAGCTGAAAGAGGAGGGGCAGGCTACCTCGTAAGTTTTGATAAACCGGGTTTCAAGTACCTTTTCTTCGCCTCGTGGATTATCTGGGGGATGTTTATCTGCATGGGGCATGTCTCTTTGCAGCTTCCGGCGTGGACGCATTTCAGCGCGTGGGGCCCCGCCTCCTCAACGCCTCTAGCCGCCGCGGTCCATGCCGCCACAGTTCTGTATTTTCCCATTAAAAAGGGAGCAACACGTGAAGTCGTTGATCGCGGCTGGGTTAACCGTCTAGCTACTGAGGGGGGACCCCGGCTTTTTGGCTGGTTTTACAGGGCTCTACGTGGACCGACACGTCGCCGCCCAGCTCCTCTTTGACGGACTTCTCCACCTTGTCGGCGATTTCGTGGGCCTCCCCTACGGTGAGGTTCTCGTCCACCGTTATCGTCACTTCGGCGTGGTATATGCCTCCGGACTTCCTGACCTTCACGGCTTTCACGGAGCGGACGCCCGCCACGGCCTGGGCCCTCCTCCTCGTCTTCTCAACGATGTCCGGCGGCGCATAGTCTAACAGCTCCAGCACGGAGGACTTGAGCAGGTTCAGGCTCAGCCTCACGAAATACACGGTTATCGCGGCGGCAAGCGTCACGTCTAGCGCGGGGCCCCACCGCGCAAACGCCTCCGGGGAATACATAGACCCCATCGCGCCGACTACGAGCATTGCGAGTATTGCCGAGGAGGAGGCGAGGTCGGTGGCGAAGTGGAGGGCGTCTGCCTCCAGCGCCCTGGAGACCCCCTTGAAGCGGCGAAGCACCATAACTCTGTTGAGGTCCACAAATATCGCCGCGGCCATTATGGCTATCCCTATCAAAGTCGGCGTGTAGGGCTCCCAATGGACTATCTTCATCATGGCCTCGTAGGCTATGAAGACGGTTGATGCCAACACCGCCAGCGATCCGCCGATGCCGCCGAGAGTCTCCGCCTTGTGGTGGCCGTAGGGGTGCTCCTCGTCCGGAGGCTTCAGACTGGTCTTCACCGCAAGGTACGTTATGGCGACGGCGAGGAGGTCAACGGCTGAGTGCACCGCATCGGCGAGAACGGCCACGGAGAAGCTCTGGGTCCAGGCCAACAGCTTGAGCGCGGTCACAGCCAGGCCTGCGAGAAGCGAAGTGAGGGCGGCTCTCAGCTTGTCCATGTCACCGCCTCGCGAGACACCTCTCGGCGGTTGCCCTCAGCTCCTTAGCCAGCTGGGGGTTTTTCATGAGGGCTGTCCCCACGAGGACCCCCCGGGCGTAGAGGAGGCAGGCCTTCTCAGCCTCCTCCGGCCTTGAGATCCCGCTTTCTATTATGAACTCCACGTCTCCCCTCAGCGCTTTGGCTATCTCGAAGGCTCTCTGGAGGTTCACCTCGAGGGTGCGGAGATCCCTTGCGTTTATGCCTATGACGACCCGGCCGCCCCAGGTGGCTACCTCCTTGGCGTCTTGGAGGTTGTCCACCTCGACAATGGGGGTGAGGCTAAGCCTCTCGGCGTATTCCGCCAGCTCCATGGCCTTCTCCCTCTCCACGAACTTGTAGATTATCAGCACCGCGTCTGCCCCGTAGCCGTACGCCGCCTCTACCTGCCTCCTGTCTATTACGAAGTCTTTCATCAACACCGGTCTGAAGGCCTTGGCTATGGGGATGAAGCGGTAGTCGCCGAGGAACCAAAACGGCTCCGTCAGCACAGAGAATGCGGAGACGTGGCTGTGGAGCTCCGCGAAGTAGGCCCACGGCGGGAGGTCGAGCCTCACGACGCCGCGGGGGGAGGCCCGTTTGTACTCCGCGATTATCCCGAAGTCGCCAAGCGCCTTTACGAAGTCTACAACAGGCGCCAAACGGGGGGGCGGCGGAGGCTCCGTGGCTAGACGTAGCTCCACGGACCTCTTGACGGCGGCTAGGAAGTCCACGGATTCGACAAATGCCTGCTTTATATTTTTAAACGCGCCTTGTCTAAACGCCATGCTCGCCCTGTTTATGGCCTGGGGATATGGGACGGCCCTCTACCTTTTCTACCTACTGCTCCTGCGGCTGTGGAGGGAGAGGGTAGACGCGGTCCTCGTGGGTCTCTTCTTCGGCACGTTGACGGCCGCCCAGTTCATTGCGAATAAGCTTGTGGACTACGGAGTCGGCGTCGCGCCGGCTGGTACCGTCATCTTCATGACAAATGTCGCCGTGCTGGACTCCATGGCGATTTACTTCGGTAGGCGGTTCGCCCTTCGCGCCGTGAGGCTGGGCTTCTTCTTCCAAGCCGCGGTGGCGTTTGCGGCGTGGAGCGCCTCCACCCTCCCGCCCCCGGCTTGGTTCGCCGAGAGGGCGGCCGTGGTCGACAGCGTTATCGCCCCGTCGGCGAGGATCGCCATCGCCTCTCTTACGGCATATATCCTCTCCTCCACCGTGGACGTGTACATAGTCACCAAGTGGCCCTGGCTACATGTTTTGCTGAGGGCTTACGGCTCCTCGGTGGTGGCCCAGGTGGTGGACACCGCGGTTTTCATCTCGCTGGCCTTCGGGCCCGAGCTGGAGATCATATGGGGCCAGATCCTCGTGAAGTGGTTGCAGATCCCGCTGGAGGCCTTGCTTATATATGGGGCGAGGAGATACGTCGCGGCGCTAACCAACAAAAACCCTTAGAAGACCGCCGGCGATCGCCAGCGCCCCAACCACGAAGTTGACCAAGGCCACGTGTCTGCTTTTTGCGAACTCCAGCAGAGTCTTTATTGTGGCTAGGCTCACCGCGACGCCTATGGCGAAGGCGATTAACGCCTCCGAGGCGGCAACGGCGCCTCCCTCGGAGAGGTAGGCCAGCGCCGTGGCGCCGAGCCCAGCCACGGGGACCAACACGAAGGAGGCCTTGAAAGCCTCGTCGGGTCTGTAGCCCAGCAGGAGGAGAGTTGTGGTGGTCATGCCGGACCTGCTGAGGCCGGGGAGGACAGACAGCGCCTGGGCCAGCCCCACCATTGCCATATGGGCCAGCGCCATGTCGCCGAAGGTCCTGAGTCCTGCAGCCGACCTCGCCCTCTGGAGCAGAACCGCGTTGAGTATGACGGCGGCTCCCAGCGTTGTCATGAGCCACCCGGCCCCCGCGCCGACGAGGAGCCACCTCTTCGCCGCGTAATACAGCGGGATCCCCACTAGAGCCGTAACCGCGGTGGTCACAGCGACGTATATCAACCACCTCCTCCCCTCTGCGTCGCCGAGGAGCCCCCTCAAGATCTTGAGGTAAATTCCCCTGAAGTAGATCAACGCCGCCAAAACCGAGGCCGCCTCTAGGAAGAGGCCGAGGGAGTAGGCGAACTGCGGGGAGGCCCCAAGCAGGACCTGCGAGGTTAGCATTATCTGGGTCTTGCTACTTATGGGGAGCCACTCAGCCACGCCCTGCACGAAGCCCAGCACAATCGCCGCCATGAAATCCATGGGGGAACTGTTTTAACTCTCTATAAAGTTTTGGAGGGTGTTCTCGGTCGTCACCAACTGCACTGGCGAGAAGCTCGGCGTGGCGATCCCAGCGAGGCAACTGTACCGGGGCCCCTCGGTTCAGCGCATAGCCAAGGCAGTGGATGAGGCTAGGGCGGCGGGGGTGCCCGTCTCGCTTTATATCATCTCTGCGAAATACGGACTAGTCCACGAGAACCAGGTCCTGGAGCCCTACGATGAGACCCTCAGCGGTCTGCCGCCTGACGAGATAAAGAGGTGGGCCCGGCGGATCGGCGTCGTGGATGGCGTGGAGAGACTTGCACAAAGCTCCACGGTTATCCTAGTCGCCTCGAAGCCGTACTACACCGCCGTGGAGGAGGTGGTCTGCCGCTACGACCTCTACGTCCTCTCGCCCTACAGGGCATGTGGACGGTGGATAAAGACAGGAAACTTCAACAAACACCTGGCGCTTAAGAAGCTACTATTTGAACTATGGAAGTAACGCCGCCGGAGCTTTTAGGCATATCTCAGCAAAGGGTGAGCTCCCCATCCATAGGCCGCCACTGGCGAGTCGTCACAAGCAGAGAAATCACCTGACTTTCTCAGCCCTACCGCCGGGGCCCGCGTCGTCATCCAACTGTTGACCCAGCCCCAAGCAACCCGGAGGAGGACCCCGGTCATGTCTGCAAGAAGGCCTCCTCAACGCATTGTCGGGCACCTTCCCTCTATGCTTCACCTCTATGTCGCCAACATCCGCCTCGCCTTCTCTTTAAGGCCACAACTTCTCCGAGGCGTTGGACGTTCTCTCTGTGGAGACGCTCTGGAGAACCTCGCTAAGACTTGCATGGACCTCCTTACTTCGGAGACTGTCTCAGCGGCATCCGCCGCCACAACTAACACTGGCTCCAACCCCTCCACACCAAACGGTAGCCATAATTTATATAATTCAGCGAGGGAGTTGAAAGGGGGCGTAGGATGCCCTCTTCGTCTCTCAGGCCGGGTTCTTATCCGCATCAAGGCGTCGTTAAGGCTGTTTATTAAGCTCTTTGTGAACGGCCGCGAGGAGCTCCCGCCCTCTCGCGAGCGCCCCCTCTCTGTCGCCCCTCCTGACGAGCGAGGTGAAGACTTCGTCTTCGGCCAACAGCTGGTAGAAGCGAAGCCTCTGCTTGGCGTCCGGGATCTCGGCTTTGGCCTCCTTCTTGAGCGCGCTGTATACCTCGTAGAAGGTGGGTATCCAGCTCCTCTTTATGCAGTCCTCGATTACGTCTAGGGAGAGCCTCGCCGGCGTCCCCGCGGCGCCTTCGCTTGTCACCGCCAGCTTCAAGCCGGCGACTTCTCTCTCGTAGGGCACAACCACATGGGTGCGCGAGGCGTCTGTGGCGTCGTTTACCAGCTTCCCCATACCCTCCGCAAGCCTAAAGAGCCTCTCCGCCAGCTCCGCGTCGCTGACGGCGATAACCACCACGTCGGCCCACCGGATGTCCTCCGAGGGGTCGTATATGCGCAGGTCCACGCGCCTGATCTCAACGCCCAGCGTCTCGAGCTCCGGCGATACCTCCCTGGCCACAACCCTCACCTTGGCCCCCGCGGAGTGGAAAAACCTCGCCCTCCGGGTCCCCACAGAGCCGCCGCCAAACACCAAAACCTTGAGACGAGACGCCTCCACCCACAGAGGAATACGCATAACCTCCCACACCGCCTGCTTTATAAAACTATCCGCCTCGCGGCCGGCCCTTAAGCAGTTTTTATTTCCGTATTTATCACGTGAGGGGTGCGGTGCTTGTGGAGGAGGTTCTGTTGTTGTTGGTGGCTGTGGCGCTTATTAGCGCGTTTGCGCTTACTGTCACCGGCGTGGTGCAGGGCGCGGTAAACCAGATACTAGGCTTCAAAAACTCCACCAACAACATCCTAGACCAACTGATAAACGCCGTGAGACAACTAATCGGGATCTAAACCCTCCACTTTTTTCAGCTCCCTCCACGCAGTCTTCACAGCGGCTTCTATCGTGGCCTCCTCCGCGACCACGTGAGGCATCCCCAGCTCCGCCAACTTCCCCGACGTGACAGCGCCAATAGCCACCACCAGCTTGCCCGAGAGATCAACGGACCTCGCCACGGCCTCGGCCACGGCGGAGCTCGTGAGGACGACCGCGCGGGCGCTCGCCAGAGCAGACGCGGCCTCGCGGAGCTTCGCCTCGTCGATCGCGACGTCATACGCCGGGATCTCCACCACGTCTGGAAGAAGGCTTTTCAACACGTCGTTGCCGGCGCTCGAGCGGAGCACCACCACCCTCCCCGGCGCCAGCGCCTTGAGGAGCTGCGCCACGCCGTAGCTGGTGTACTCGCGGGGCACCACACAACTCCCCACCGCGGCCGCCGTGGAGGGGCCTACACAGATCACACACTTAAACCGCTTCGCCACCTCCCTCACGTCCACGGCTAGAGCAACCACGGGGCTCATCACCACTAGATAGTCTCCATCGGGCACCACCACGTCTTTTCGCGGCGTCACCCCGCCAATCGAGACGCAGAGGACGCCCCGGGGGCAGGGCCCCTCCTTAATCCTCACAACGACAACCTCCGCGCCGCCTCCCATAGCCTCACCCCCCTCTCCACCACCCTACCCACCACGATGATGCTGGGGTTCGGCACAGAGGAGAGATCGGCGAGCCTAGTCGCCAGGAACTCCTCGTCGCTGAAGTACGCAGATTTCACCACAGCCACAGGGGTGTCCCCCGAGAGGCCGCCCTCCATGAGCTCCCTGGCTATCTCCCCCGCCGCCGAGGCGCCCATGTAAATAACTATGGTGTCAACGGCGCCTGCCAGCTTCTTGAAGTCCACCTGCCGCGCGGCCTTCCTGGGGTCCTCCCTCCCGGTCACCAGCGCCACGGAGCTGGCAGTACCCCTCGCCACCGGCGGTATGAAGTACTTAGCCGGCGCCCCCAAGCCGCTTGTCACCCCCGGCACAAACTCACACGCCACGCCCCTCGAGATTAGGAATTCGCATTCCTCAAAGCCGCGGCCGAAGACGAGGGGGTCGCCGCCGTGGAGCCTAACCACCACCCCGTATCTCTGCGCGTAGTGGAGAAGCATTTCGTTTATCTCCTCCTGGCTGGGGCCCTCCCCCCCGGGCCGCTTGCCCACATCCACCACCACCGCCCCCGGCTTCACCCGCCTAAGCAATTCAGCGGGCACAAGCCTGTCGTGAAGCACCACATCCGCCGCCTCGAGAAGCTTAAGACCCTTGACTGTGATCAGCTCGGGGTCCCCGGGCCCGGCGCCTACTATATAAACGCGACCCACAGCAAGAAGCAGAAATAAATATATGAATTCTCCTCCACATGCTCCTCGAGAGAGCTAAGAGGGTTTTCCCCGGCGGCGTCAATTCGCCGGCACGCGCCCTTAAGCACCTCCAGGCCCCCCTGGTGGCGACAGGCGCCTCCGGGCCGTATCTCCACACAGACAGAGGCACTCTGGCGGACTACTGCTTGGCCTTCGGCGCCGTGATCCTCGGCCACGCCCACCCCAAGGTTAAAAAAGCCGTGGCGGAGCGGCTGGAGAAGGGGTGGATATACGCCCTCCTCACCGAGGAGGAGGTCCTCTACGCCGAGAAGATAAAGTCGCATGTCCCCTCCGTGGAGAAGATGCGGATAGTAAACACCGGCACAGAGGCCACCATGAACGCCATAAGGCTGGCGCGGGGCTATACGAAACGCGACGTTGTTATCAAATTCGACGGCAACTTCCACGGCTCGCACGACTACGTCCTCGTGAAGGCGGGCTCCGGCGCCGCCACCTGGGGCGTCCCCACCAGCGCCGGAATACCGCAAGACGTGGTTAAGCTGACGGTCGTGGTGCCGTATAACGACGTCGACGCCTTTGTAAAAGCTGTAAGAGAGGTGGGCCACCGCTTAGCCGCCGTCATAGTGGAGCCCATAGCCGGCAACTACGGCCTCATAATCCCCGACAGAGAGTTCATAAAAGCGCTGAGGGAAGAAACCGAGAAGACAGGCGCCCTCCTCATCTTCGACGAAATAATCACCGGCTTCAGGGTGGGGCTCTCAGGTGCCCAGGGGTACTTCGGCGTGAAGCCGGACCTCACGACGTTGGGCAAGGTGGTGGGCGGCGGCTTCCCCATAGGCATCTTCGGCGGCCGTGCCGACGTGATGGACTTGGTGACGCCCACCGGCCCCGTCTACAACGCAGGCACGTTTAACGCGCACCCAGTTTCAATAGCCGCGGGTCTCGCGGTGATTACAGAGCTAGAAGCCGAAGAGCCCTACCGCGTTGCCAACGAAGCCGCTGAAAAACTTTCTAAGGGGGTAGAGGACGTGGCTGGTCGCGCCAGCTTCGACGTGGTTGTTAAACAGATAGCGTCGATGTTTCAGCTCTACTTCAAAAAAGGCGATGTGAAAACCCCGCAAGACGTCAGAGAAAGCAACGAGAAGCTGTACCTGAAGCTACACGAAATCGCAATTAAACACGGCGTCTACCTCACCCCGTCGCAATATGAGGTGAACTTCACCTCCGCGGCGCATACGCCAGACGTGGTGGAGCAGACCCTCGCCGCCCTTGAACAATCCTTTAAAGAGCTGAGAAGGGCGGCCTAACACTTTTTAAGAGATGTAGGGACAACTTCATGGAAGTCGCCAGCCTCCTCAAGGGGAGGTTGATCTCCCTCCCGGCAGACGGGTCAATTCGAGACGCGGTGAAGCTCATGGCTGAGCACAACGTGGGGCTACTCCCCATCGTCGACAAGGACGGACGACCGCTCGCCGTGCTTTCTGAACGCGATGTCGTAAAAGCCCTGGCCGCCGGCGTCTCCCTCGACGCGCCGGCGCTACAGATAGCACAGAAGGAGCTAGCCGCCGTGACGCCCGACACAGACGTGTACGACGCAGTAATTAAGATGAGACAGAGGAGAATACGGCATCTGCTGGTGGTCAACAAAGAGGGAAAACTCGTCGGAGTCCTCTCCGTTAGAGACTTCATGAGAGACGAAGTACTGTCATACCTAGGCTTCCAAGCCTGGCAACCACCCGACTACGACAAGCCCGAATTCATGTCCCTTTAACCACCACGCAGACAGCCGCCGGACATATCGAACATCACCGTCTCTCCAGACGCCGCTGGAGGAAGAAATAAATAACGCAAACGTGGCGGTTGTTGTGAAAGGCGTTAAGGAGCTAATCGCCAGGTTCCACGAAGCCCCTCTCATCGTCTTTTGGGAGTCCACCAAGGCCTGTCCCTTGGCTTGTAAACACTGCAGGGCTGACGCGATCTTTAAGCCCCTTCCCGGCGAGTTGACAACTGCGGAGGGGAAACGCCTTATTGAGCAAGTGGCCGAGTTTGGAGACCCCAAGCCACTCCTCGTCATAACAGGCGGAGACCCCCTCACGAGGCCCGACCTCTTCGAGCTTGTGGATCACGCAAACGCGCTCGGCGTCCCCGTCTCCCTGGCGCCCGCCGTCTCGCCTAACTTAACCGAGGAGACGCTAAAAGAGATAAAGACACACGGCGTCAAGTCCATCTCCATCAGCCTAGACGGGGCGCGTCCAGAGACCCACGACGACCTCAGAGGCGTCCCCGGCAGCTTCCACGACACCGTCAAGGCTGTAAAGACGGCGGTGGAGATGGGGGTGTCTGTCCAAGTAAACACGGTGGTGTGGCGCAGATCCCTGCCTGAACTACCCGAGGCGGCTAAGCTACTCCGCGACCTCGGCGTGAAGGTGTGGGAGGTCTTCTTCCTCATCGTGACGGGCAGAGCCAAGGAAGAGCTAGACATCACGCCGGAGGAGTACGAGGCGGCGGTGCAGTTCCTCGTAGACGTCTCCACCTACGGCTTCCAGGTCAGGACGGTGGAAGCCCCCTTCTACAGAAGGGCCAAGCTGGAGCGGCTGGAGGGCAAGTCTTACGACCACCCCCTCTACCGCGACTTGACCGAGAGGCTTAGGAAATACCTGGGAAACCCCACAAGGGGGGTCGACCCCACCGTAGTCCCCACCCGCGACGGCTTCGGCATAATCTTCGTAGCCCACGACGGCACGGTAACTCCAAGCGGCTTCCTCCCATATCCGCTGGGCAACGTAAGGAGGCAAAACCTCGTCGAGATATATAGGAAACACCCCCTCCTCCTGAAGATGCGTAGCGGGGAATTCGGCGGAAGATGCGGCATCTGCAGATACAGAGACATATGCGGCGGCTCCCGCGCAAGGGCCTACGCCTACTTCGGAGACCCGCTGGCCGAGGACCCGGCATGTATCTACAAGCCGTAGTGCTGATCTTCCACGGCTCCCAAGACCAACGCCACAACGAACAAGCAAAGGCGCTGGCGGAGGCGGTGGGCGCAGGATACGCCTTCATGGAGACCGAGCCCAAATTCACGGGCGGCCTCGGCATACCCATGTTCATCGCAGACGGCGAGGACTACCGCAAGGCGCTTAAAGTCGCCACAGTCAAGTCGCCGCCGCTCCTTCGGTGGCCCGGCTTCGTGG
>Ga0197144_100718_pt1 | contig 12524 bp, 18 predicted proteins | sample GBS85_MetaG_FD_148670 | JGI IMG/M metagenome (GOLD analysis project Ga0197144, IMG submission 148670) | Sediment microbial communities from Great Boiling Springs, Gerlach, Nevada, United States - GBS 85_MetaG | ecosystem: Environmental > Aquatic > Thermal springs > Hot (42-90C) > Sediment...
AAATGGTGGGAGCCTCAATCGAACCAGCGTGGGATTGAAAAACCTCCACTCCCAGGCCTCTTGTGACGCCTCGGCCGGTGCCTCAATCGAACCAGCGTGGGATTGAAAATATGTCTTCCGGTTTTGTGGACCGTGGGGTTTTGGTCGCCTCAATCGAACCAGCGTGGGATTGAAAATCTGTTTCTCCAATCTGGCTGATGGGTTTGGGGGGGAGCCTCAATCGAACCAGCGTGGGATTGAAAATCATACAAGTTTCAGCTGCCGTTATGGCGGCTATTGCGGCCTCAATCGAACCAGCGTGGGATTGAAAAGGCCATCCGGGCCCTGGAGGAGGCCTGGCGGGACTGGGCCTCAATCGAACCAGCGTGGGATTGAAAAGACGACATCTGCACATCACGGTTCGGGTGAAGCCGGGCCTCAATCGAACCAGCGTGGGATTGAAAACCAAAGTGAGGACTGGCCAGTGAACAACGACTTCTTCGCCTCAATCGAACCAGCGTGGGATTGAAAACGACGGCACCGGCGGCGATAAAGGGAAGAAGACCCAGGTGCCTCAATCGAACCAGCGTGGGATTGAAAAACCAGGCGGGTGATCGCCGTTCGGACGGCGTGATCTGCCTCAATCGAACCAGCGTGGGATTGAAAAGGGGTTCTACACTCAGACCTTTGTGGATCCCATCAAGGCCTCAATCGAACCAGCGTGGGATTGAAAAACCAATCCGGAGCAGGACCGCAAACTCCCCAACGCGGGGGCCTCAATCGAACCAGCGTGGGATTGAAAAGGTGATATCCTTGCCTTGGTTGTTGGGATCTTGAATGCCTCAATCGAACCAGCGTGGGATTGAAAAAAAGAAGGGGGTCAACAGTGACCTGCATTGCATATGAGCCTCAATCGAACCAGCGTGGGATTGAAAACTTCCATATGTTCTCGTTGACCCAAGCCACTGCCTGAGCCTCAATCGAACCAGCGTGGGATTGAAAAGTAGGGGTCAGGATTTTGCCACGAGGTGGAGGGAGAAGCAGGCCTCAATCGAACCAGCGTGGGATTGAAAAGAGTCGATACATCCGCCGGATGTCCACGCGCGTGATCGGGGCCTCAATCGAACCAGCGTGGGATTGAAAAGTCAAGGCGTGCCGGCGACGTTCTTCGCTGGCACGCGCCTCAATCGAACCAGCGTGGGATTGAAAAGGAAGATGGCCTCCCGGGGGACCCGGTAGCGGGGGTGCCTCAATCGAACCAGCGTGGGATTGAAAATCATATGTCACCCCCCTTGAATGATGGGATGGAATGAGCCTCAATCGAACCAGCGTGGGATTGAAAAACCAATCGGCTCGCCAGAGACTCGATCTGGCTCGCAGCCTCAATCGAACCAGCGTGGGATTGAAAATCGTTCATTTTGTCACAAGGGCTCTGTGTGAGTGCTTGCCTCAATCGAACCAGCGTGGGATTGAAAAGGGCATGCCGAAGGCCAAGGGCCCGACTTATATACAGGCCTCAATCGAACCAGCGTGGGATTGAAAAGGCCAGCCCCGCTCTTGCACCGCCTCTCGGATGTTGACGGCCTCAATCGAACCAGCGTGGGATTGAAAAGTCATCCAGGTTGCGGTGGTGGTGATGGCTGCCATCGGCCTCAATCGAACCAGCGTGGGATTGAAAATCCAACACCCCCAATTTGAAGAACCAAAACAGTCAGCGCCTCAATCGAACCAGCGTGGGATTGAAAAAGAGCCTGAATCCGGAGGCAGCTCCGGAGTCGGAGTGCCTCAATCGAACCAGCGTGGGATTGAAAAAATGTTGGTCAGCAAACGATAACCCCTCTCCAGGAAAGCCTCAATCGAACCAGCGTGGGATTGAAAAGATGTAGCAGCGCCAGCGGGGGATGGGAAGGCGCACGCCTCAATCGAACCAGCGTGGGATTGAAAAGTAAACGGCCGACCCCTGGCATATGCTTCCCAAGGCTGCCTCAATCGAACCAGCGTGGGATTGAAAAACAACCCGGCGTGGCGCTTCATCAGCGCAGTTGTCGGTGCCTCAATCGAACCAGCGTGGGATTGAAAACCAATCGGCGTGGGGGTCGGCCTCGGAGCCTCTCCCTCGCCTCAATCGAACCAGCGTGGGATTGAAAAATGACCGCGGTGGCCTTCAAGGAAGGCGACGAGGGAAGCCTCAATCGAACCAGCGTGGGATTGAAAAAGTTGCCAGCGCAGAAACGGCCGCTGGGGCTGTTGCAGGCCTCAATCGAACCAGCGTGGGATTGAAAACGGGGACAAAGTAGGCGTAAGTGGCCATCCAGCTGGGGCCTCAATCGAACCAGCGTGGGATTGAAAAGCTAAACGGGCAGGCCAACCCAACAATGAGCGAAGGACCTCAATCGAACCAGCGTGGGATTGAAAATGTCATCAACAGCCAGGACCTTGTCGTGATCATCAACCGCCTCAATCGAACCAGCGTGGGATTGAAAAGTTTGGGCTGGCGGCTGGACGGCATGGGAGATGCTGGGCCTCAATCGAACCAGCGTGGGATTGAAAAGCAGCTTGTTGGCCAGGACGTGGTGGTCACGGTCAGTGCCTCAATCGAACCAGCGTGGGATTGAAAAGGTGAAAACCAGCAAACCCGATAATGACGCCCCATCCGGCCTCAATCGAACCAGCGTGGGATTGAAAAACTCCTGAGCTGAGGTTTTTCCCTACACCTACTCCCCGCCTCAATCGAACCAGCGTGGGATTGAAAACCCCCCAATACGGATCCGTGACCGGGCGAGGCGTCACAAGAGGGCCTCAATCGAACCAGCGTGGGATTGAAAAGGGGACATTGTCGCTATGATCATCTCGGTTCTGAATGGCCTCAATCGAACCAGCGTGGGATTGAAAATCAAGAGCCTTGTCGAGATTATCCCTCTCTGATGGGAGCCTCAATCGAACCAGCGTGGGATTGAAAATAACCTTTATCATTCTTACCCACCTTTGTGAGAACGGCCTCAATCGAACCAGCGTGGGATTGAAAATTCATCGCCGCCGGTGCCGTTGTGGCGCTCGCTGCTGGCCTCAATCGAACCAGCGTGGGATTGAAAAGCATCTCCAGCCACAGGCGCGCCTCATCCCCCTCCCGCCTCAATCGAACCAGCGTGGGATTGAAAATCTGGCCCGCCGCGCTGGTGTAGAAGGCCCGGGCCTGCCTCAATCGAACCAGCGTGGGATTGAAAATCCCCACGTCGCTGAAATTCCTGCTTCCATACGACGGCCTCGCCTCAATCGAACCAGCGTGGGATTGAAAATGGGTCAAGAAGAGGGAGCTGGCCGCTAAGTGGGGGCGCCTCAATCGAACCAGCGTGGGATTGAAAATCTTTATGGCTCAAGGGTGGACTGATGTTTCCACGGGCCTCAATCGAACCAGCGTGGGATTGAAAACATAATCGGGACTCTGAATGATACGGAACGTCATCTCAGCCTCAATCGAACCAGCGTGGGATTGAAAATGACAAGACCTTGGGGGTTGATGTAAGATGCAGGAGAGGCCTCAATCGAACCAGCGTGGGATTGAAAAGCAACCAGGAGTGCGGCGGAGATATTCCGCTCCGCAAGCCTCAATCGAACCAGCGTGGGATTGAAAATCCCTGACGAGCGCCTCCCGCAGATGGTCGCCGGCGCGCCTCAATCGAACCAGCGTGGGATTGAAAAATCAATTTCCATCCTTTGGCCTGCCTCACGTGCACCCGCCTCAATCGAACCAGCGTGGGATTGAAAAAAGGGGACGACCACCTCATCCGGGCTCTGGGACGCCTGCCTCAATCGAACCAGCGTGGGATTGAAAACCTGAGCGCTCCCGGCGGCGGTTTTCGTTTGGAGGCCTGCCTCAATCGAACCAGCGTGGGATTGAAAACCGGGCCCCTCCCCAGGCGGGTCCCCCCACCCCCTGACGCCTCAATCGAACCAGCGTGGGATTGAAAACTCATGGCTTCTCCTCCTCCCGGACGATCTCCTTCACCGGCCTCAATCGAACCAGCGTGGGATTGAAAACGGACCCCCACAGCGGTATGGGCCGGCCTTCGGCCGGGCCTCAATCGAACCAGCGTGGGATTGAAAAAATTTCCGCCGCATCCCCGATGAGGATTTTCTTCATGGCCTCAATCGAACCAGCGTGGGATTGAAAATCTTTTGTTTCGTGGGCAATGGTGGGGAGAGGCATGAGCGCCTCAATCGAACCAGCGTGGGATTGAAAAGGTATAGAAGCAGAAAATGCACTGGGAAAGATCAACGGCCTCAATCGAACCAGCGTGGGATTGAAAATTTCTTCTGATCGATCATGATCCCGTTGTCAGTCACGGCGCGCCTCAATCGAACCAGCGTGGGATTGAAAAGACAAGGTGGAGTGGAACCCGGAGTGGGCCTCCCGCGAGCCTCAATCGAACCAGCGTGGGATTGAAAATCCAGCTTGAAATCGAACTCTATGAGACTTTCTCGGCGCCTCAATCGAACCAGCGTGGGATTGAAAAAGTGGATGGAGCGGCTTGCCCCCTCTGAGCCCATCGTCGCCTCAATCGAACCAGCGTGGGATTGAAAACAGGGCCTCCTCCAGGACCTCCTCGCGAAGAACTACCGCCTCAATCGAACCAGCGTGGGATTGAAAATCCCCTGTTCCGGGCCGGACAGGGCGGGAACGGGAACGCCTCAATCGAACCAGCGTGGGATTGAAAAATGATCATACCGACAATGTCGCCGGGCGCCATATCAGGCCTCAATCGAACCAGCGTGGGATTGAAAATATAGTAAACTTCGCCAGCAGCCAGCGCCAAGCGACGCGCCTCAATCGAACCAGCGTGGGATTGAAAACCTGCTCTCGTGATCCCTGCTTTGACCTTCGTCGTGTGCCTCAATCGAACCAGCGTGGGATTGAAAAACGTCTACTCCCAGGCCTCTTGTGACGCCTCGTCCGGGCCTCAATCGAACCAGCGTGGGATTGAAAACTTCATCCGTCACCACCCGCCGGAGAGCATCGCGAGCGGACAGACAATCCTCACACATCCCCTCCGCCCAGCCCAGCTCGAGCGCAATTGCAACGGCCTCTTGTGGGCTCCAGCCCCACCGCCTCAATCGAACCAGCGTGGGATTGAAAACGATACGACAGAGGCCGTAGCGCTCGAAACCGAAGGAGCCTCAATCGAACCAGCGTGGGATTGAAAAACCCTCAATCCTTCCGAGCTCCGGCTCGGGGGGATCAGCCTCAATCGAACCAGCGTGGGATTGAAAAGCGTGCTCGGCGGTAGTCTTCCTTCTTCCTGGGGGGGCCTCAATCGAACCAGCGTGGGATTGAAAATGTTTTTCTGCCGGAGGGCCAGCTGACTCACCCGGCGCCTCAATCGAACCAGCGTGGGATTGAAAACCATCTGCCTCGACCGGTGCCTATGCCTCGTGGGCGCGCCTCAATCGAACCAGCGTGGGATTGAAAAGAAACCTCCCATCCATTGCCGGATCCTGACGGGAGTAGGCCTCAATCGAACCAGCGTGGGATTGAAAACCCAGTATGGCACCGAGGGCCATCAGCACTGTTGGGCCTCAATCGAACCAGCGTGGGATTGAAAAGAAAGCCCGGACGGCGAAGAACAGCTCCTCCGGCCGCGCCTCAATCGAACCAGCGTGGGATTGAAAAGACTTATACACATACTTCGCGAGATACTTTGCTACGTGCCTCAATCGAACCAGCGTGGGATTGAAAATCGGGGAACCTGGTCGACCAGGCGGTCCAGTTCCTGCCTCAATCGAACCAGCGTGGGATTGAAAAGGTCGAGATCATTCCTCTTTAATGGGGGATGGGGTGCTGGCCTCAATCGAACCAGCGTGGGATTGAAAACCAGCCCCGCTGCTCCCCCCAGGGCCAGACTGACCCCGAGCCTCAATCGAACCAGCGTGGGATTGAAAAGCAAACTGCTGCAGCGGCTCTTCGAGCTGGTATTCGAAAGCCTCAATCGAACCAGCGTGGGATTGAAAAGTGTGGAACCACCTCTGACGCTCGCGGTCTTATTTGTGCCTCAATCGAACCAGCGTGGGATTGAAAAAGCCCAAGACTCGGTTGCCCCGCAACTATTCCAATGGCCTCAATCGAACCAGCGTGGGATTGAAAAGTCTGTGGTCATTGCCGTCAGGTCTGGCCGACTCCTGAGCCTCAATCGAACCAGCGTGGGATTGAAAAGTCTACAGCCCGGTGGTCCGCTCCCTGGCCGGCCAGAGCCTCAATCGAACCAGCGTGGGATTGAAAAGCCTGGAGCCGTCGATCTTCCTCAGACCGGGGCTCCAGCCTCAATCGAACCAGCGTGGGATTGAAAAGAGTTTAGGGTGTGTTTCGTCCCGATATGGTTTGGGTGCCTCAATCGAACCAGCGTGGGATTGAAAAGCCGACTCCGACCTGGAGAACTCAACTGGGAAGACCGGCCTCAATCGAACCAGCGTGGGATTGAAAAGAAACCGAGCTCCGGCCAGCCTACGCGCGGAGGGAGAGCCTCAATCGAACCAGCGTGGGATTGAAAAGGAGCCGTCGATCTTCCTCAGATCGCGCCTCCATCTTGCCTCAATCGAACCAGCGTGGGATTGAAAACGATGAGAGCCGCCGCGCGGGCGATCAGGATGAAACGGCCTCAATCGAACCAGCGTGGGATTGAAAACGTCACGCCGGCCTCCGGAACCACTCGGGAGGAAGCCCGCCTCAATCGAACCAGCGTGGGATTGAAAATTCGCTACTTCATCCTGGATCACACGGACCGCGCGGCGCCTCAATCGAACCAGCGTGGGATTGAAAATCTCACAAAGATCCACTGATTCCGGTGAGTGTTGCGTGCCTCAATCGAACCAGCGTGGGATTGAAAACCGTAATGGAGATCGTCGCAGATGACAAGCGCGCCTCCGCGGGCCTCAATCGAACCAGCGTGGGATTGAAAACACAGCCCCCCGGGGGCTCCGCCCCCGGACCCCCACAGGCCTCAATCGAACCAGCGTGGGATTGAAAACCTGCGCCGCCAAGCAATCCTCACACATCCCATCCTCCCGCCTCAATCGAACCAGCGTGGGATTGAAAAACATCTCCTCCACCCGCTCCTTGATCTCGAGGGCTTTACGCCTCAATCGAACCAGCGTGGGATTGAAAACCTACTCCGACCCCGGGGACTCCGGGTCCGGCTCCTAGCCTCAATCGAACCAGCGTGGGATTGAAAAACATCTCCTCCACCCGCTCCTTGATCTCGAGGGCTTTGCCTCAATCGAACCAGCGTGGGATTGAAAAATTTATCCAGGTCGCCGCGGCCATTATGGCGGCTATTGGCCTCAATCGAACCAGCGTGGGATTGAAAAATTGATATTATAGCCCGTGATGGGGCCCCGCCCGCAAGCCTCAATCGAACCAGCGTGGGATTGAAAAACAATTAGGGCCCGCCAACCATTAGATCCAACCAACGCCTCAATCGAACCAGCGTGGGATTGAAAACATGGTGTCACAATGTGAATGCGGAGCTCAAGTCGCTCACCTCAATCGAACCAGCGTGGGATTGAAAAAGGCTTCAATGATGTTGGGATCAGTGACCCGGATGATGCCTCAATCGAACCAGCGTGGGATTGAAAAGCGATAGCGAAAATTTCCCATCTCGCCAATGGGGCGAGCCTCAATCGAACCAGCGTGGGATTGAAAATCGGGGGGCGATTACATCCTTCTCTCCCCGCTCCCGGAGCCTCAATCGAACCAGCGTGGGATTGAAAACTCGGGGATGATAGGCCCTCATCATTGTCCTCCCCCCGCCTCAATCGAACCAGCGTGGGATTGAAAAAAGGATAGCGGCCGCTAGGAGAACCACACCAACGCCTCCCGCCTCAATCGAACCAGCGTGGGATTGAAAACTCAAAAAGATCAACGATGGCGTTCATCCGCTTTGCGGCCTCAATCGAACCAGCGTGGGATTGAAAACTTTCAAGCCCAGCTCGACCAACTGGGACCATTCATACGCCTCAATCGAACCAGCGTGGGATTGAAAAAGTATGGCCTCTCCCTTACAAGGAGAAGCCTGGCGGCAGCCTCAATCGAACCAGCGTGGGATTGAAAATGATGCGTTTAAAGCGCTGGCCATCAGCGAGCATAGCGCCTCAATCGAACCAGCGTGGGATTGAAAAAATGTTGGTCAGCAAGCGATAACCCCTCTCAAGAAAAGGCCTCAATCGAACCAGCGTGGGATTGAAAAATCGAGCGCCGGAGACCGTGTCGGAGTCGGAGTCGGGCCTCAATCGAACCAGCGTGGGATTGAAAACTTCATTTTCCACCTCCTCTTTGTGTTTTTCGGCCACGCCTCAATCGAACCAGCGTGGGATTGAAAAACGGGCGGATTTCCGAGATGCGGTGTATCCCATGCTGCCTCAATCGAACCAGCGTGGGATTGAAACCGCCAAACGAAAAGCGAGGGACGTTTTGCCTCCACCAAGCCTCAATCGAACCAGCGTGGGATTGAAACTGCATCCAAAACGGCCCGGGCCAAAACGGCCCGGGCCAGGCCTCAATCGAACCAGCGTGGGATTGAAACCTTAGCTTTTGAGAACGCCCGGAATCCTTTTTAGTTGGCCTCAATCGAACCAGCGTGGGATTGAAACCCCTGGCCCATCGCCACATAAACCAACTGGAATCCTCCGCCTCAATCGAACCAGCGTGGGATTGAAACATAGGGATAGCCCGACCAGGTCGAGGGGGATCCCCCCGGCCTCAATCGAACCAGCGTGGGATTGAAACCAGAAAGCCGGGACAGCCCTGACCCGGAACTCGATGAGCCTCAATCGAACCAGCGTGGGATTGAAACGCTCATCCCGCACCGGTCGCAACGCAGGACGACGGCGCCTCAATCGAACCAGCGTGGGATTGAAACGCTCGTCACCACCCAGCCCTCATCCAGGGCAGCCATGCCTCAATCGAACCAGCGTGGGATTGAAACTTTTCTTCATTTCCTCTTTCCTCCCTTAAGACTCCCGCCTCAATCGAACCAGCGTGGGATTGAAACTCGCAAGGAGCAGGCGAACAAAAACGCCGCGGACCTGGCCTCAATCGAACCAGCGTGGGATTGAAACTCCGCTGGCCGTCATCGGACAGAAGAAGAAGGGACGGGCCTCAATCGAACCAGCGTGGGATTGAAACCGGACACCGGTCGGGGATCTTGGAAGGATCGCTGATAGCCTCAATCGAACCAGCGTGGGATTGAAACATCGGTCGGAAGGTCTCTCCCCCTTGGATAGAGAACGGCCTCAATCGAACCAGCGTGGGATTGAAACCGTATTGCACTCCGTCCACCTCAAGTAGATCACCGGGCCTCAATCGAACCAGCGTGGGATTGAAACTTCGGTGTAACAGTCAGTAATCACCACAATCACATCGCCTCAATCGAACCAGCGTGGGATTGAAACTCGCGTCGATTTGACAGCGCCTGATGGCAAGGCGACGCCTCAATCGAACCAGCGTGGGATTGAAACTCGAGAGCCGACGAAGATTTGATAGATCCCCTTTCAGCCAGCCTCAATCGAACCAGCGTGGGATTGAAACCACACGCCTCCGACACTCCTGATGTCCTCAATACGAGCCTCAATCGAACCAGCGTGGGATTGAAACTAGAAAATCCAGGGCCAGGGCTATAGCCCAGGGGTTCGCCTCAATCGAACCAGCGTGGGATTGAAACTGATCCTGTGCAGAGAATGGCGCAGCCCGTCACCGTCGCCTCAATCGAACCAGCGTGGGATTGAAACAATGTAATGCGCCCGCGTCATTCGCCGATCCTCCAAAGCCTCAATCGAACCAGCGTGGGATTGAAACTTCTTTGTTAGGACCTCTCGGATTATCCTCTCAGCCTGCCTCAATCGAACCAGCGTGGGATTGAAACCGTCGACTCCCAGGCCCTTGGTTACGCCTCGGCCCTGCCTCAATCGAACCAGCGTGGGATTGAAACGGATGCTGTGTTCTTCATTATGGGTGGTGCGTTGCTTGCCTCAATCGAACCAGCGTGGGATTGAAACTGTAGAAGGGGGTGTCACGTCTCGCTATCCACCTACGCGCCTCAATCGAACCAGCGTGGGATTGAAACGGAATGCCAACACGGCGGCACCGATGTGGTATACCAGCCTCAATCGAACCAGCGTGGGATTGAAACCAAGAACCACCTCCTTCACGTTCATCGGGCGTCCTCGCCTCAATCGAACCAGCGTGGGATTGAAACCGCAATACCACGCCCCTTCCTCCCGCACCCGCGGGTGCCTCAATCGAACCAGCGTGGGATTGAAACTCCAGGCCTCGGCGGCCACGTCAGATAGAAATGAGAGCCTCAATCGAACCAGCGTGGGATTGAAACCGAAATGACGGCAGTTCCCGAACACATTCGGGACACCCTCAATCGAACCAGCGTGGGATTGAAACGCTGGATGTTCATGATGTTCATGATGAGCCCTCAGCGGCCTCAATCGAACCAGCGTGGGATTGAAACAAGCAGACGTGAAGCGAGGGCCAGCAGGATGATCGCCCTCAATCGAACCAGCGTGGGATTGAAACCGAGGGAAGAGTGTTAAACTTCTTCTCCATTTTTTCCCTCAATCGAACCAGCGTGGGATTGAAACGGAGGTTGGCCTCCCGAAGGAGGGCCGCCCATCGCTCCCTCAATCGAACCAGCGTGGGATTGAAACGGCGACCTCCTGGGCCTTGCGCGGGAGGCCCAGGAAACCTCAATCGAACCAGCGTGGGATTGAAACCAAATCGGGCAGCAAAAACGGAGGCGGTCCTGCTCCCCTCAATCGAACCAGCGTGGGATTGAAACTTCGAGACTGCGACCCGCCTGCGCACGCGCATGCTGCCTCAATCGAACCAGCGTGGGATTGAAACGTGGACAAACCCGATTAACTTGCGGAGCTCAAACAGAGCCTCAATCGAACAAGCGTGGGATTGAAACCATGGCGAAGGCGGGGATGCCCACGCTGGCGCTGCAGCCTCAATCGAACCAGCGTGGGATTGAAACGGGATGTCCTCCCTGCTCATCGGGTGGGGGTGTGAGGCCTCAATCGGACCAGCGTGGGATTGAAACAGTGTGTAGCCCGGAGCAGGAGCGCTTGACTCCAGGGCCTCAATCGAACCAGCGTGGGATTGAAACGCCAGCGTTTCGTCGAAAGCAGCCGGGAGATCGATGCGCCTCAATCGAACCAGCGTGGGATTGAAACCTGAGCATGGGCATTTGAAGTGTTTTCCACCCTTGAAAGCCTCAATCGAACCAGCGTGGGATTGAAACCTGACCTTCACGGTGGGGATGGGCTATCACGAGTTCGGGCCTCAATCGAACCAGCGTGGGATTGAAACGGAACCCAAACTTGGAGAGAAACTCGACCCAAGCCTCGCCTCAATCGAACCAGCGTGGGATTGAAACGCAGGTTGGAGAAGATTAGAACGCAGGGATACACCTGCCTCAATCGAACCAGCGTGGGATTGAAACGGGAGTCGACGTGGGAGTCGGCTCCTGAGCCTCCGCCGCCTCAATCGAACCAGCGTGGGATTGAAATAATACTTCGACGACATCGTGATGGAAGCGGTCCGCGGCCTCAATCGAACCAGCGTGGGATTGAAATTCTACCGGACGCTGCAGGAAGTCTCAGGGGACTCCGGCCTCAATCGAACCAGCGTGGGATTGAAATTCAGCCCGCGCGGGCGGCGCGCGGCCATCATTGCGGGCGCCTCAATCGAACCAGCGTGGGATTGAAATTGCTGAAGGCCTGGCCCAAGATGAACAGCACCGGCACCGCCTCAATCGAACCAGCGTGGGATTGAAATGTGAGCGCGCCAATACGCCCGGACCCAGCGGTCCTCGGCCTCAATCGAACCAGCGTGGGATTGAAATTCAATGCGCGGGCAGACCGTCTCGGAGGGCTGTCATCGCCTCAATCGAACCAGCGTGGGATTGAAATCGAGATGGGGACCGGGGGGCTGCTGCCCCTGTGGGGAAGCCTCAATCGAACCAGCGTGGGATTGAAACTTTCATGCCCATGATTCACCTCCGTTCCGCCTCGGACTCGCCTCAATCGAACCAGCGTGGGATTGAAACAAGCGATGCCGGCCCGCAGCAGCCGGGCGAACGTGGGCCTCAATCGAACCAGCGTGGGATTGAAACGAGGGAGAGCAGCAGCCCCGCCGCCCCTGTGGCCCAGGCCTCAATCGAACCAGCGTGGGATTGAAACCCGGATCTTCTCCGCCTCCCCCGCTACGTGGTTGCGGGGCCTCAATCGAACCAGCGTGGGATTGAAACTCCATATCTCCCCATCTGAGGTTTCCAAAATGACTGGCCTCAATCGAACCAGCGTGGGATTGAAACATCATCAATTGTGTCGTAGGTCCTCGTCTGTAAGAGGGCCTCAATCGAACCAGCGTGGGATTGAAACGCGATGCATTGGGACCAGAAACGCTCAGGGAGAAACTGCCTCAATCGAACCAGCGTGGGATTGAAACGTTTCCGCCCGGGCGGGAACTTCCGTTTCCCCGATCT
>Ga0197144_100720_pt1 | contig 12498 bp, 9 predicted proteins | sample GBS85_MetaG_FD_148670 | JGI IMG/M metagenome (GOLD analysis project Ga0197144, IMG submission 148670) | Sediment microbial communities from Great Boiling Springs, Gerlach, Nevada, United States - GBS 85_MetaG | ecosystem: Environmental > Aquatic > Thermal springs > Hot (42-90C) > Sediment | place...
CGGAAGTTCGGAGAAGTTCAAGGGCTATGAGGGATACGATGTGCCGACCCTAATTTCCCGTGACGGCGTTCACCCAAGCCACCCGAAAAAGTATCGCGACGATTACTCGGAGGAGGCACTCAGGTGCAACGGATACTCGCTCCGCAACTATCTCATGTTGCTGAAATATGCTGAGGTGATTGAGAAGGTGCTGATGGCAAAGGACAAAAGAAGTCACGAGTCCGTGAAGCCGTCTGACTTGGCTTTTCAAGACTGGTTACCGAAAGCACCACCTCTGCCAGTCCCGAAGGGCAAAATCATCAGGGTCAGTTCCGTGAGTGAACTTTTCGAAGCGGTTGAAAAGGCGAAGCCACGGACAACGATTTTGGTCGCCGATGGACACTACTTCCTCCCGCGAAGGCTTGAGATTCGCAAAGATGGCATCACGCTGAGGGGCGAAAGTGGGAGACCTGAAAAAGTCGTTTTGGATGGAAGCAAGTATCAACTTGGTGAGTTGATTGCAGTAACTGGTTGCTCCAATGTCACCATCGCCCACTTGACCGTTCAAAGTGTTCGCTGGAACGGAATCAAACTTGACACCGACACAGGAGTTCACCGTGTCACCATTTACAACTGCATCATCCGCAATGTGTGGCAGCGAGGAGTTAAAGGTGTTCGTGTCCCGCCCAATGTCCCACGCCCGACAGGTTGCAAGGTTCAGTTTTGCATTTTCGTCAACGACCGCCCGAAGACTTTTGAAGACGACCCGACCGATAACCCGCAAACTTTCAACGGCAACTACATCGGCGGAATAGATGTCATGTTCGCTCAAGGTTGGGTCATAAGCGACAATGTGTTCGTGGGGATACAAGGTCGGACGCGCGAAGGTAGGGGGGCTATCTTCCTTTGGCACGACACCAGGGACTGCATCGTTGAGCGCAACATCGTCATTGACTGCGATGTGGGCATCGCCTTGGGCAATTCTTGGAAGCCTCCAGACATTGATGTCCACTGCACCCGCGTTATCGTCCGCAACAACTTCATCGTCCGTTGCCCAGAATCTGGCATCGTCGCCGACTACATGCGGGATTGCCTCATCGCCCACAACACCATCCACGACCCTGCGAACAAACTTGGCAGGCTGATAAGGCTCGTCCACGACAACGAAGGCTTGAGGGTTGTCAACAACCTGCTCAGTGGTCCACCCATCAAAAACGAGTCGCCGAGCAAGGTTTTACTGCTTAACAACTTGGTCATGCCAGACTACAGTTTCGCTTTCGTGGATGCGAGGGCGGGCAATTTGCGCTTAACAGCAAGGGCGGTTGAAGCCATTGACAAAGCAATACCTTTGCCCGAAGTTACAAGCGACATAGATGGCAAGCCACGCGGTCCGAAGCCAGATATAGGGGCTCACGAGTTTCGTTAGGCTGCTAAGCAGCCTTGATGACCTTTCCCTTCTTGAGGCAAGAGGTGCAAACTTTCATCCGTCTGACTCCGCCGTTCACGCGGACGCGAACTTTCTGGATGTTGGCTCTCAGCCAAACTTTCGTGTGCTTGTTTGAGTGGCTCACTCTGTAACTGTTCATCCCGCTTTTACCGCAGATCTCGCAACGCCACATGGTTGCTTAACCTCCTTCTACGGGTTTGCAATTTCCCAGTTTCAACATGAGCGATTTCCGACCGTGAGAGGAGACAAGTCTCATAGCCAAACGGCGCTGCAAAATTTTAGCACAAGTTGCTGTCACTGCAACAACGATTGCTTCAAAATTGTTAATGCCCATTGGGCGCTCGGTTGCGTCCAAATTTTAGCGCTGAAAAGTTTTGCGAAGGTGATGAGAGGAAATGCGAGTTGGAGACATAACTCGCCCTTGCCCGTTCGTTCAAGTGACAGATTCGTTGGGGAAAGCAGCAGAAGCGATGAGGAAATCTGGTTGCCCAATGTTGCCTGTCCTCCAAGACGGCGTAGTCGTCGGAATGATTGACGAGGACACGCTTCTGTCCGTCTCGCTCAATTCGCACCGAGAGTTGAAGGTTGGAGATTTGATGAGCCCGGCTGTTCAACCGATTTCTCCGGACACGCCCATCTCTTATGCCGCTTGGCTGATGAAAACACAAGGTTTGCAAGCGCTGCCTGTGGTCGGGATGGATGGAAGGCTGCAAGGGATGGTGACTAAGGCTGATGTCGTGGGAGTCTTGCTGAGAGGGTTGAGACCACAAAGAATAGGAGGGATGGCAACGCCTTTCGGTGTTTACCTCACAACAGGTAACCATCGTGGCGGCGTTGGTGACTTGGCACTTGTCGCGACGGGAATCGCTATGGCACTTTGTTTGATTGCGGCAAGGGTTCTGGTTTTGGCAGGTTTGTATTTGACCGATGCTTTCTTGCGACCGATTTGGGGAAGCGCTTACGGGACAGGTCTCTTCGTCACATACCTGACCGGCTTCGGAGGCACACCGTTCATGTGGTTGCTGGACACTTTGCCTTGGGTTGAAATCCTGCTGTTTTTCGTCCTGTTGAAATTGCTTCCCCTGACAGGCTATCACGGCGCTGAACACCAAGTTGTCCACGCCATTGAACAAGGTGAGGATTTGACTCCCGAGGCAGTTTCGCGGATGCCTTTGGAACACCCTCGTTGTGGGACGAACTTGGCAGCGTTGGTGATTTTGGTCAGCACTGTCTTGCTCAGCAACATTTCGCCGTCCGTCAAAATCGCTTTGGTCGTCTTGGCTGCCTTTTTCTGGAGGCAGTTGGGAATGTGGCTTCAGCGGATTTTCACCGTCAAGCGCCCCAAACCCCACCAACTCAGAAGCGGTCTGAAAGCGGGCGAGGAACTGCTTGCTCGCTTTCAGCACCAACCTTTCCGAACGCTTCCTTTGTTTGGGCAAGTGTGGAACATGGGATTTTTGCAGGTTCTGGCTGGTGCATGGCTTAGCCTTTGGGGCGTTAGCCTTATAGCCAACGCCTTCGGTCTCCCTCGGTTCATCTTCTAATCCACAAACCTTGACGGCGAGGTGACCCAAATTGAGGCAAGTCAGGGAACAACTTTTTGCTTTGGTGAAACAGGCTGTTGCCAATGCAATGAAAAGCGGCAATTTGCCTGAGTTGAGCGAGTTGCCCAATTTCATGGTTGAGCCGCCACCGCAAGAGGAATTCGGCGACTTCGCAACTAACATCGCAATGGTCTTGGCGCGACCGATGAAGCGAAACCCTATGGAAATTGCAAACGCAATTGTCCAACATTTGCCTCCCAATGACCTTGTTCGCAAGGTTGAAGTCGCACCTCCAGGTTTCATCAACTTCCTCCTGACCGACGATTGGCTTCATGAGGCTGTGAGGGAAGCGATTGAAAAGGACGAGAAGTTCGGACATTGGGACATCGGTGAGGGCAAAAAAGTTCAAGTGGAGTTCGTCAGCGCCAACCCGACAGGTCCACTCCAAATCGGGAACGCAAGGGGCGGTGCATTGGGCGATGCCATCGCCAATTTGCTTGCAGCCATCGGCTACAAAGTTGAGCGCGAATACTACATCAACGATGTCACCATGTCAACCCAAGTTCAGAACTTCGGCGAATCTCTTGAAGCCAGATACTTGCAGTTGCTCGGCTACGATGTCCCGTTCCCGGAGGAGGGCTACAAAGGCGAGTATGTGATTGAACTTGCCCGCGAAATTGTCAACGAATATGGCGACGCTTTCGTGAACTTGCCGCCGGAAGAGAGGAGGCGCAAGTTCTTTGATTTGGCGAGGGAGAAAATCGTCGCCCAACATAAGTCAGTCCTTGAACGGTTCGGAATCGTTTACGACAACTGGGTCAGTGAGCAATGGCTTTACGATTCAGGTCGTGTCACCCAAACCATTGAGTTGCTCAAGCAGAAAGGCTTAACTTACGAGGGAGAGGGCGCTCTCTGGATGCGGACTACTGACTTCGGTGACCAAAAGGACGAGGTCCTTGTCAGGCGCACAGGCGCACCAACTTACTTCGCTTCGGACATTGCCTATCACATCTACAAGCACGAACGAGGTTACGCTTTCGTCGTTGATGTTTGGGGCGCTGACCATTACGGGCATGTCCCGAGAATGCACGCTGCTTTGAAGGCTTTGGGAATTGAGCGTAAGGATGAAGAGTGGTTGAAAATCGTGATTTACCAACTCGTCCGACTGGTCAAAGGTGGCGAAACCGTTAGGCTGAGCAAGCGGGCGGGAGAAATCGTATCCCTTGACGACTTGCTTGACTGGATTGGGAAAGACGCAGCCCGCTTCTTCCTCCTCATGAGAAGCGCTGACACCCACTTGGACATTGACCTTGACCTCGCCGTCAAACAATCGCAGGAGAACCCTGTCTACTATGTCCAGTATGCCCATGCCAGATGTTGCAGCATCTTCCGAGAAGCGGAAAAACGAAATCATCCTGCTTTGGGCGAATACAGGGACGCCGACTTGAACTTGCTCAGCGACGAAATGGAGAGGCGGTTGATGAAAGCAATTGCTCGCTTCCCAGAGATTGTCAGGGAAGCCGCCGAAAAGTTTTCGCCCCACTTGCTCACCCAGTTCACCCTTCAAGTCGCCGACAGGTTCCATGACTTCTACGAGCGCTGCCGCGTTCTCGGCGATGATGTGAAACTCAGTGCAGCGAGATTGGCACTTGTCAAGGCAACGCAGGTGACAATCCGCAACGCTTTGACCCTTATCGGCGTGAGCGCCCCTGAATTGATGTGACGAAGTTTGACCTTAGAACGCAAGGGTGTTCGGAAGCAAATCATGCCACTGGCTTAAGCCAGTGGTTGATGACGGATTTTCCGAGCGCCGAAGTTATTCGTCGTCTGGGAGGGCGAAACTCTTGGTGAGCCCAAAATTTAAAGTGCGGGGTGCTGGGTGCGATGTGCGGTTTTAAGCGCCAAAAATTTCGCATCAAATGAGCACTGTCCTTTAGAAAAACCATTCGCCAATCGTTATCCGCCATTCGTTACCTGCCGTTCGCCATTCGCCATTAGCCATCGTCAATTACCAATCGCCGCCGTTTTGGCTCGGCAGGAGCCTCGCCCTCCCAAATTTTCGCCGACTAAAGTCATCAACTACGGACTGGAGTTCGTAGCATTGTTTGCTTTTGCTGCGCCATTAACATCCATGCCACTGGCTTTAGTCAGTGGTTGATGACAAAGTTTGATGAGCGCCGAATTTATTCGGCATCGGGTGAGTGAACCTTAAACCGTCCCAGTGCCAAAATGTTTGCTGGCAGCGAACCAGCGGGTGAACTGCGATGAAGGAATCGGGATGGAAAAGTGTCACCCAAAGCCTAAAACGGCTATCGGTGGTCGGCAAGCAAAAGTTTTTGAAACTCAAGTTTTGGTGGCGAGAGTTCGCCCCCCGTGCGAAAGAGTTGCTGGAGGGAGGAACATCCTTGATTTTTGTCCCGTTTTTCCTATTCTTTGCCTTTTCGGAAAAATTACCCCTTTTCTCACTGCCATTCCTGTTCGCGTTTTTCCTCGGTCTGGGACTTTTGGTGATGTCTGACTACCGATTTAGAAAGATTTCTTTGCGCTCTTTGTCACTCAAATCCTTTGAAGCCTTCAAGTGGGAGAAAGTTTTCAACCAAGTGCTATTAGAGGGCGAAAAGGCCGTCCCAAAACTTTTGCAAATCCTTCAAGCCAGACGGAAATTCCACTTGTCCTTTGACTCTGACCTTGTATCTTTGCTGGCAATCTTTGGGCTTGGTAGGTTGAAGGCACAGGACACTGTTGAACATCTCGTTGAGTTCGTCAAAACCAAGCAAGTTCCAGTTGCTGCGAATGTGGCTGCAATTTGGGCTCTGGGCGAAATTGGAGACCAAAAGGCAATCCCAGCACTCATTCCGTTTTTGGGCGACTTTCGCTCAGTCCTGTTCGGTTTCTACGAAACCAAAATGACGTTCATGAAAGGGATAGGGCTTACAAAAGAGGAGTTCAGGGAACGGCTTCGGTGGCGAGTCCGCGATTGGGCGGAAGAGGCGTTGATGAAACTGACCCCTAAAGTCGTCACCTTCTTCAGGAAAGTTGTGGAAGCGCAGGACAAAGATGCCCTTTTTGAACTGGCGAGGGAGTATCGTTCAGAGACGATTGCAGCGCTCACGGGTTTGTTGGACGGAAGGCAAAAGGATTGGGTCTTCAACGCAGTTTGGGCTTTGAGGGAGTTGAAGGCGGTTGATGCCTTGCCGAAGTTGAGAAGGCTTGCGAGAAGGGCGAGTTCGCCTTTGAGAGATTATTGCCAGAAGGTCATTGCTGAACTTGAGGAGTTTTCAAGGTTACCTCGTGCTGTTGGTGTCGGTGAAATTGAACTGGCTAACTTGCCTGCGATTCCAGACCCCAACGCAATTCCAACAGAAAACTTGCCCCGTGCCGCAACGCTGGAAGAAAAGCCAGATCGGGCTGCCATATCTTGAACGCTCAACTCGCAACTCACAACCTTCAACGGACTTCCTCAACAATCCTCATGAAAGCACTCACTGGGTCATCGGCTTCGGTAACGGCTCGCCCTATGACGAGGAAATCTGCGCCCCGTTTTATCGCTTCCGCTGGCGTGATCACTCTCTTTTGGTCGTGCCTTTCTGCCCACGAGGGTCGGACTCCGGGGACGACAACGATGAAATCTTCGCCGCAACTTTCCTTTATGCGTTCAATTTCGTTGCCTGAAGCAACAACGCCATCACATCCGCAGAAGCGAGCGATACGAGCGAGGTGAACCGCAAAGTCTTCAGCAGAGTAGGGCACAAGCAACTCGTTTTGGACTGCGGCGTCGTCCAAACTGGTCAACACCGTCACGCACCAAAGTTGAGGGCGATGGGCAAGGTTCTGGATTGCTTGAACTGCTGCTTTGAGCATAGCACTTCCGCCAGATGCATGGAGGGAAATTGAGCCGACCCTGTAAGCAGCCAAGTTACGAACTGCACCTGCAACCGTTGCTGGGATGTCATGCAGTTTCATGTCGCAAAAAATCCATTTGCCCCTTTGAACCAACTCGCCCAAAATTTCAAAGCCAGCAGCAGTCAAGAGTCTGTAGCCGACTTTGTAGCGAGTAACTAAATCGCCCAACTTGTCCACAAGCCCCAAAGCACTGTCTCGGTCGTCAAAGTCCAAAGCGACGATGAGTCTTTCCGCAGGTTCCATTTTGTCATCCCTCGCTTTCCATCGTCCGAAGGTTTCAGACGAAATCAGAATTTTCCTGCAGCGTCGGGTCTTGACATCCCGACAGCAGTTTAAACGACCGTCGCCTGTAAGAGGCGACGCTACCTTTGGGAGGGCGAATCTCTCGGTGAGCCCCAAATTTCGTTGCAGGAGGGCGCATTCTCCTGATGTACCGAAAATTTCTCGGCAGTGCAGGAACACTGCCCTCCAAAAGACCATTCGCCAATCGCTATTCGCCACTCGCCGTTCACCGTTCGCCAGTCGCCAATCGCCAGTCACCATTCGCCGTCGTTTTTGGCTCGGCAGGAGCCTCGCCCTCCCAAAACTTCTATTCGTTGCCGTCTCACTAGTCGCCAATTGCTGGTCGCCGTTCGCCGTCGTTTCGTTCGCCCACCTACTGAAGTTGGTGTTTGCGAAGACAAAGCCCTACTAAAGCAGGCTGACTTTGAAAAGGTTGCGAGTTGCGGGTTGAGCGTTCAAAGGAAACCCTAACCCACAACCCTTAACCCGCAACCCTCAACCTAAATAGCAGGCTTTAGCCTGCTTTGAACTTGTAGCCACCCACCTCGGGTGGGTGGTCAAGTTTTTGAACCTTGACTTCCCCAAAGATTTCGTTGACCATTTTGGTGTCAATGTAGCCTGGACCGTCAACGAGGGTGTTTGCCGTTCCGGTTGCGACAGCGAATTTCAGTGCCTCATCAAAGCGGAAGCCCTTCACCAAAGCGAAAATCAGACCTGCCAAAAGAGCGTCGCCCGAACCGACAGTGTTGATAACCTGAACAGGTGGTGGCATCGCTTTCAGCAGACTCTTTCCGTCACTCCCGATAGCGCCATCTTTGCCAAGCGAAACGACAACGGTTTTGATGCCGAGTCGGTGAAGCCTGAGGATTGCTGCGAACAACTTTTCGTCGCTGTGCACTTGCTCGCCAAATAAATCCGCCAACTCCTGCCTGTTAGGTTTGATGAGATCAGGGATTGCTTTGACGCCTTCAAGAAGAGCGTCACCGCTGGAGTCAAGGGCACATGGGACACCGTGCTCTTGAGCGAGTTGGATAAGTTGGGCGTAACTGTCGGGAGGAGCACCAGGTGGGAGCGAGCCGCACAAGGCGACCCAACTTGCCTCTTTCAAGTGTCGCTCGTAAGTTTCCACAAACCGTTGCCAGTCCCTTTCACTTATGCGGGAACCGGGCTCAACTAAGTGAACTTCCAAACCTGTTTCAGGGTCACGAATTGTCGTGTTAATGCGGGTTTCGTCGGCGACAGTCGTGAAATCGTGTTCAATGCCCTCACGAGAGAGCCCATCAGCCAAAAACGCTCCTGCGTAACCGCCGATGAAACCGAGGCAAATTGCTGGAACCCCGAGCCTGACCAGAACCCTTGCGACATTAACCCCTTTGCCTGAAGGGTAGATGAAGACCTCGCTGACGCGAACGACCCTTTCAAGTCGGAAGTTTGGGACGATAAGGGTTTTGTCAACCGCTGGGTTGAGAGTCACCGTCACGACCTTCATTCCCCATCTACCTCTTATGGTGTCCCGTGTCCCATGCCCCTTGTCCCGTGTCCCCTCACGGTAGCGATGCAATCAACCTATCAAGGGCTTTGACTGCCTCGCCAATCTCTGCTTTTGCGACACTGCTCTTTTGCCGATCCAACGCTTCCAGTGCATTGAGCAAACAAACCCTCGCTTGGGTCAAAGCCTCTGCTTGTTCGGAAGCCTTTAAGCGATTGGCAGCATCCCGCAACGCCATCGTCGCGTTTTTCCAATCTCCCGTTTTCAACGCCGCTTCAGCGTTTGCCAAAGCCGTGAGACCAACTTTTTGCTCAGTCAAGATTGCCCTTGCCCTTGCAATCCAAGCCCTTGCGGATGCGACATCGGGGTAAGGGGCTTTGATTGTGACCTCAAGCCTCAAAGCGGTTCGCCAAAGCACAAGAGCAGGCGACCTAACTTCAAGTTCGCTGACGGCTTGGTTAAGGAGCAACAATCTTGACCGAATTTCGCCCACAGGGAGGCGGTCAAATTGGCTGTGGAGGGTATCAGCAGTTGCCCGAACACTTCTCGCTTCATCAGCAAAATTAACCGCTGCAACTTCAGTGGCTGTCGGTGCTGGAGGTTGTGCGACCTCAGGCTTAGGTGCAGGTTGAGGCGCAGTGGGTTGAGCGGTCGGTTGAGTTGGAGTTGGTTGAGCAGTAGCAGGTTGAGTTGCTTCAGGCGCTGCAGGGGCAGGCGCAACAGTTTCGGGAGCAGCAGTTTCAGGCGTTACAGTTTCGGGCACAGTCGGTCGCTGTGCGACTTCGGGTTGAGGAGGTTTCATCTCCCTCGGCTTGGTTCTCGGCTTCGGCGCTTTGACAACCTCAACAGGTTGGACAGCGACCTCGCCCCGCTTAATCCTTTCGCACCCAACAACGAACAAAAGCGAAAGAACCCAAAGGCAAATTAGCCCTCGCATTTTTCTCATCCCCCTTTATCGCTCAACGCAAGATTGCGACCGCTCCATATCCGACGACTTGAGCCAAATCGCCAGTGACGCTCCCTGAAGTGCTGTAACCCAGCAATTTCCCTTCTTTCGCGCCAAGTTGCTTGCAAGCCTCAATCATCGGAATCGCAACTAAGACATCAGACTGACTTGGGTAGCGCTTGATAGTTTGCCACAGTCCTTCGCTGTCAAGGGCGATTATCTTGTTCATAGCCTCACGGTCGTGGACTTCTGCAACTGCATGGGGCTCGTAGTGGGTGAAGTCGCAACTGGCGATGACAACGGCATCACGCTGGAGGCGGGAAATCGCTTCGGCGATTTTTCCACCCGCATTGCAAAGTTGGCTGAAGTTGTGGCTTGAGACGCAGATGGGAACAATTGGAGGTGTTCGGTCGCCGAAAACGAACTTCAGGAACGGGAGTTGGACTTCAATGGAGTGCTCGCCGTAGCCGAAGCCTCCCAAGTGAGGCTCAAAGTCTTCCCTGAAGCCATCACCCGCTTTCGCCAACTCAGTAGCGAGTTCCTCGTCAACGGTCAGTGCTCCGAGAGGCGTTTCCCATTGCCCTCTCGTCCAAACAGCAAAAGGTGCACCGGGATGATAATGGGCTGGCGCGAGTATAACTGCAACTTGTGGGATGCCATCTTCAGCGAGGGCAGCATACGCCCTTGCAGCGGTCATCCCCGAATACATGTAACCTGCGTGAGGCGCGACCAAGCCGATTATCCGCCGTTGACCTTGTTCGTTGGGCGTTGGAATTGAGCCTGGACCGAGGCGGTGAGTGAAACATTCCTGCAGTTGCCTTCTCAACCCGTTAGGGTCGCGAGCGTAAAACATGCCAGCAACCAACGCTTTACGCACCATTTTCCATCACCGCCCTTTCCATCGTGGGCGTCCCGCCAAAAACTTTTCGCGCCTTATGGCATTACGCATTACGAATTACGCATCACAACAACCTCGGATTGACAGCCGTTCCTGTTCGGGCAGCAATTATTCCGGCTTCCAAAATCGCTTGAACTCCGACATTGAATTCGGGGGAAACTGTTTCGTGCAGCGGTGTCCCTTCAAGCAATGCAGAGATGAAGTGAGTGATACCGTTTTGAAAGTGTGGCGGCAAAGGGTCGGCAGCAATGAACTCCTCTTTTCCGTCACGGGTCAACAAAACTCCCGCTTTCCCTTCTCGTTGTGTGACTGTCATTGCCCCTTCAGTTCCGACCACCAGTGGACCTCCCGGAACCGCCCCGCCTTGACTCCAAGACGCTTCTAAGACAGCGAAAGCGTTGGGGTAACGGGCGACGAGGACAGCGTTGTCTTCTGCGTCGCCAAAAGGTTTAGCAAGTCTATCTGCAACTCCAATAACGCTCAAGGGCATTTGCCCAAACCACCAAAGGGAGATATTCGCCCCGTAGCAACAAAAGTCAAGCAAAGCCCCGCCGCCTAAAAGCCGTTGATGCCACCAAGATTTCGCTTGCTGGTCAGGTGGCAGACCCGCTAAAGGACCGCGATGACCCGCCCTCCAGCGGAAGTAAACTGGTTGACCAATTGCGCCGTCGTCAAGGAGTTGCTTGACCTTGTGGAGCGCTGGGTTCCAAGTGCTGGGGTAGTTGACCATCAAAACGGTGCCAGATTTTTGCGCGGCTAAAAGCATCCTGCGGGCATCGGCGACCGTCGCGCTCATCGGTTTCTCAACGAGCAAAGGCAAACCTTTGCCCAAAACGAGTTCAGCGATTGAGGCGTGTTTCGCGTTGGCTGCGCAACACAAAACTGCATCCAGCGGTTCTTTGTCAAGCATCGTTTCCACGCTCAAGTAAACGCGCGGGATTTGCATTTGCTCAGAAACCCTTTGGGCTTCCTCCAAATCCTCGTGAGCGATAGCAACGACTTCTGCTTTTGGGTTTTCCTGAAAGGCTCTGATTAGCCCTGGCGCATGGACATGCTCCAAACTCACTACTCCCACACGCACTTTTCGCTCTGCCATCTTTCAAACCGCCTCCTTTCCAAAAGCGCTGTCGTAATTGTGCCGTAAAGCGTTCGGAGACGAAATAGAACTCGGCAAGTCGTGAGATGGGCAAATCGGCAAGTCGGGAAGATAGCGAATGGTGACTGGCGAATAGCGAATGGCGAGTAGCGAATAGCAAAACGGACTTGACCACCCACCCGAGGTGAGTGGCTAAAAAATCAAAGCAGGCTGAAGCCTGCTAATTGAGTTAAGGGTTGCGGGTTGAGAGTTGCGAGTTAGGTTTTTTCTTTGAACGCTCAACCCACAACTCGCAACCTTCTTCAAGTCAGCCTGCTTCAGCAGGCTTTGTCTTTGTAGACACCGACTTCAGTCTGTGGACGAATGAGTCACATTAAACGACCGCCGCCCGCAAGGGGCGACGCTACCAAATTCCCAACTTCCGAACCCCTCACTTAGCACTCCGCACTATTTTTGTGCACAATTGCACGCATGCACGCTTGCACGCAAAAGGTTGCCTTAACGCTTGCCCCACTCCTTTGCCCATCGTCCGATTGACAAAATGCCCTTAAGCCCGTCCTTCAAAAACCGCTCATCTGCGACCAAGTAATCGTAGGGCTGTCCGATGTCCATCGGGATTAGCGACAACAATCGCAACGCTTCGTCGGTCATTCCGGCATTGACCAGCAAGTAAACTTGCGGGTTGAAGGGATTGGGCAGCAAAACACGAACGGCTATGTCTTTGCCAACGAAACGCTGCTTGCCAAGCAAAACACCGTCCCGCTCAAAAGCAATCTCGCCATATAGCGTTCCTGCCGAAACTTTTCGGAACACAATCAAGTGCTTATCCGTTGATGTCATCAACCTGTGAAGTTCGTCTTCGCTGTGGAACGGGACAAGTTTGCAAACGCCGAGTGCATAGTTTTGCCACCAAT
>Ga0197144_100725_pt1 | contig 12445 bp, 12 predicted proteins | sample GBS85_MetaG_FD_148670 | JGI IMG/M metagenome (GOLD analysis project Ga0197144, IMG submission 148670) | Sediment microbial communities from Great Boiling Springs, Gerlach, Nevada, United States - GBS 85_MetaG | ecosystem: Environmental > Aquatic > Thermal springs > Hot (42-90C) > Sediment...
AGCGGCTGCGATTGGCTCATCGGTTGGCTTGACGGCGCCACGACCAACCACTTGCGAGTTGACCCCAACGCACCACCAGGTCAATGGGCTGTTTGGCGAATTCGGTGCGAAGATGCTGAACGAATCCCTTGGTTTGACTTTGCCCACCATCACAAATTTGCCCTGCACGGCGCAGGCTACAGCAACCGCTATCAAGGCGGATTGCCTTACGAAGTTGCTGGCATCTACAGCGACGATTACATTTGCACCGAAGTCTTGACAGGACACCCTGCAATGGTGAGCGAACCGTTTGGTCCGCAAGTTGTGCGCAAGTATTGGCTGCTGGCGGAACTTGGACGAGCGTTGGCTTTGGCGGAGATGAGTTCGGTTGAATTTGCTGACGGCGACATTCACCGCCAAATCGTTCGTTGGCAACTCGTCACTCGTCCCCCGTCCCGCGCCCCAGCGGAAGCAACCGTTTGGGTGAACCGAAGCGGAAGTGACTGGAAAGTCAACAATCGCACCTTGCCACCCTTTGGCTTCTATGCCCTCGTCCATAACCGTTCCTCCAGTCGCCAGTCGCCAATCGCCGGTCGCCTGCTTGAAGTTGCCATTGAAAAACTGCCGACCATTGATGGCGATAAGGTCATCGCTGAATGGGCGTTGTCGGAGCAGTTCGCTTACTGTAATGCACGGACACAAGTTTTGTTTGGCTGGATGCCTATTCAACTTATCGGCGCTCAAGTTCGTTGGTTGGGCAATCGGCGATTTGAGTTGGAGTTGAGATGGCGAGCGGACCGACCCACAAGCGAGCCTCACCATGTCTTCGTCCACTTTGTCAACCCGAAATCAAAGCGGGGCGAACAAATCGCTTTTCAGGGCGACCACGCCCCTGATGTGCCAACAACTCAATGGCAGGGCGAAATTGTGACCCGAACTGTTGTGACCGTCCCTCAAGATTGGGGCGCCGACCGATACAGTGTGCGAGTTGGCTTGTGGAACCCCAAGACGGGCTACAGGTTGAGACTGATGGGCGACAGCGATGACACTTTGCGGTTGATTGTGGGCGATTTGATTTTGGAAGGCAGCGGCGACAAAATCACCAACGCGAGATTGGAACTCAACCCGAACTTGACAAAGTTGCCTGAATGGCTCAAGCGCTGGAACACGCAAGGCAAACTCGTTGACTTCGGTTTCGCCCTCACCGATGGTGCCTTTCGCTTTGACCGAAAGACCCTCACCCTCATCCCGCTACCTGACCATCAACCTTTCACTGTGACTTTGCGGTTGCGAAAGTTGTTGGGCACAACGAAACGCATCTCTGCCGTTGAAGCGGTGGACGAAACGGGCGAGGTGATCGACAGCGTGCCTTTCACCCAACGCAACAGCGAGGTGACTTTCAAGACCCAAGCGGGTGTGTTCGCTTATCGTCTAAGGTAGAGTGGCAAAAAGACCTGCGCTAAAGTTTGAATTGACATCAGGGTCATAGCGAAAACGAAGGTGACGAAGCCATGAAGGGGCAATTAAGTGCGCAAAACCTTGCCACCACCATCGCAATCCTTTGCCTTCTCTCAGCCCTCTCTTCTCCTACTTTTCCATGCATGACTTGCTCCACGCTTGAACACCCAGCCATTGCCCTGACTTTTTCTCCCGATGGGAAGATACTGGCATCGTCCAGTCCGCTTAAACGCATCAGGAAAGGGCAAAATTGGCAATGGCAAAGCGGTAAGACGGTGGAACTTCGGCATGCGCAAAGCAGGGCAAGGGAGTAATTGGGGTAGGTCATCATCTGCTTCGGTGCGATGCTGCTGATGGGAAAGTGATTGCTGTCAAGTCTCTCGCTGTCAAGTCCTGGGGGTCTCTTCCAGGTGGCATTTCGCCCGATGGTGAATGGGTGGCGGATTGGAACCTCGGAGGCGAGGTGAAAATTTACCGAAGCAGCGACTTCAAAGAAGTCTGGCGCTCTTCGGTTCCGGGCTGGAAATTGAAGCGGACTTTAGACCGTTGGGCGCAGCAGATGGAGCAACGATGGGGCATTAAAGCCACCCGCTGGCTTGACTTTGATTTCCCTTGGGCTTTCGGTTTCGCTTTTTCGCCTGACAAGCGCTATTTGGCTTTGGGCTTTGATGACGGAAGCATTCGCCTTTGGAAAACTCGGTGAGGGCATTTTGGCTGGACAGTTCTTTGGTGGCGTGAGTGCGTTCCAAAAATTTGACGCAAGGTTAGCGACCAAAAGTTCAAAACAATCAGTTGCTCTCACTTCGCGGAACAGAAGTTAGTGCCTTCCTACCTTGCCGAATCGACGATCTCATAACCTACCGATGTGCCGAAAATTTTTCGGTAGTGCTGGAGCACTGCCCTATAGACAACCGCTATTCGCCACTCGCTACTCGCCATTCGCTGCCGTTTTGGCTTGACAGGAGCCTCGTCCTCCAAATTTGACCACCGACTGAAGTCGGTGGCTACGAAGACGAAGCCTGCTAAAGCAGGCTGACACGAAAAAGTTGTGAGTTGTGGGTTGAGCGTTCAAAGAAAAGACCTAACCCGCAACCCTCAACCCGATTAGCAGGCTTTTAGCCTGCTTTGAATTCGTAGCCGCCCATCTTGTGTAGGTGGTCAAAGTTGTTTGCCAATCGCCAACCGCTATTCGCCACTCGCTGCTCGCCACTCGCCGTCGTTTCGGGCTCGGCAGGAGCCTCGCCCCCATTGTTCCCTCGTCCCTCGTCACGCGTCCCTCGCCCCGTTCCGTTACTGTCCCTTGCCCCATATCCCGTTTCAAGTCAGCGGCTCTTTTTCGTTGCCATTCGCTTGCTTTTGACCAACGACTCAAGCAGCGCTTTTGCTTTGATCATGTCGTCGGTTTGTGGTGGGTCGGGGACTTCGCGTTCAATAGTCAACGGACCTTTAAAGCCGATGCGCTTCAATGTGGCAATAAATTTGTCAATGCCGACATCGCCTTCGCCCAACGGCACTTCCGTTCCCAATTTGCCGGGTTCGGTCGGCCATTTGCCGTCTTTGCAATGGACGCTCACGACATACTTGCCGACTTTCTTCAATGCCTCAATTGGGTCACCGGTGCCGTAGAGAATCATGTTGGCGGGGTCAAAGTTGATGTTGATGTTTTTGCGCCCTACATCACGGATGAAACGAAGCAAGGTGTCAGCCGTCTCTTGTCCTGTCTCCAAACCGAAGGTCATGCCTTTCGGGAGCAAGTAATCACAAATTCGCCTCATCGTCTCAACGCAAACTGGATACCGGATGTCCGTTGGGTCTTCGGGGATGAAGCCGAAGTGGGCAGCAATCCTCTTGACTCCCATCGCGTAAGCCCATTCGGCAATTTGCAATGTTTTTCGCACTCGCTCCTCCCTCGTCTCTTCGGGAACATAGCCGACCGTTCGCCTCACCGTCTCAATGTCGTCGTATCGTTCGCCTTCAAACCCACAAAAGACCGTCGTGATAGTCACCCCAGCCTCGTCAAACATCCGCTTCACTTCCATTGCGCCTTCCAGCGTCAACCACTCATCAGGTGGAACGCCCAACTGCGCGTTGTTGACCCCCACCTTTTTGCACTTCTCAACGCTCACCCTCGGGTCTTGATGGACACCCAACATAATTCCGACTGCAAAAGGTCGCACCGCCATTAAAACCACCTCCATGCTCAATTTTTCACCGTCGCAAATTTTGCCACCGTTAACAGTGTGGCGAACGAGCGAAGCAATTGTCAATCCGTATTTTCCCCTACAGCCGATTTCGGAATTCTTTGGCAACTTTTGTGGTGCACATGTGGAAGTGAAGATAAGGAGTGATTGCTCTGATCCACGCTACGGGCTTTAGCCATCAGTTAGCGACGCAACTAAAAATCAAGCCATGCTACGGACTTCAGTCCGTAGTTGATGACGCAGAAACTGAGCGCCGACTTCAGTCGGCGAATTTTTGGAGGGTCGGGCTTTTGCCCGACCGTTTGAAGAATTTTCTCGGCACGGCAGGAGCCGTGCCCTACAAATTGACGCCGAATAAATTCGGCGCTCAAAAAAGTCCGTCATCAACCACTGGCTGAAGCCAGTGGCATGGGCAGTTTTAGGATATGCTCAAACGGAGGTGAAAGGCATGGACTTCAATCAGCGACCGTTCACAGTTATATGGGAGACGACACGCGCGTGCGATTTGGTTTGTCTTCATTGCCGCGCGGACGCGATACCTGACCGAAACCCTTACGAGTTAACGACGCAGGAAGCCTTTCGGCTCGTTGACATGATTTGCGAGTTTGGGCAACCTTACCCGATTTTTATCCTCACTGGCGGCGACCCGATGAAACGACCTGACATTTTTGACATTGTTGCCTACGCAACGCAAAAAGGTGTCCGTGTCGCTATGACCCCATCGGCGACCCCTTTGGTCACAAGGGAAGCGATAAAGCGACTTGCTGAAGCGGGTTTGGTTAGGTTGGCAATCAGCCTTGACGGAAGCACGCCTGAAATTCACGACAGTTTCAGGGGCGTTCAAGGCTCTTTTGCCCACACCCTTCGCATCCTTGATTGGTGTCGCGAATTCGGCATTGAAACCCAAATCCACACGACCGTCACAAAGCATAGCCTTGAAGACTTACCAAAAGTTGCCAACATGGTTGCCGAGTTGGGCATCAAGTTGTGGGCATTATTTTTCCTGATCGCTGTCGGTCGTGCTGCCCGTCCTGAAGTCAGAAGACTCAACATTTCGCCCTACGACTTTGAGCGGGTCTTCAACTGGATGTATGACTTGAGCAAGTCTGCGCCTTACGACATCACACCCCGCGAAGGTTACCACTACAGGCGAGTTATGTTGCAACGGCGGGCTCAAGAGTTAGGTGTTCCCGTTGAGGAGTTGCTGAAAGAAGTTTTGGAGAAATCGCTCCGTCCCACAGATGTCGTTCCCTCTAAGGACAGACCGAAAATCGTTCGGGCTCCAATGGGTGTTAATGATGGCAGGGGCGTTGTCTTCATATCCCATGTTGGCTTAGTTCAACCCAGCGGCTTCCTGCCACTGGCTGGCGGGAGCGTTCGCGAAAAACCACTTGCGGGAATTTACCGCCACTCACCCCTTTTCGTTCGCATCCGCGATTATTCGCAACTCAAAGGCAAGTGTGGGGTTTGCGAGTTCAAGCAAATTTGCGGTGGAAGCCGCTCCCGCGCTTACGCCGTCACTGGCGACTACATGCGAAGCGACCCATATTGCATCTACCGACCGAAGGCGTGGGGGAAGAGCAAAAGGGAAGTCGCTACAATAGCGCAAACTTGACTTAGTTGTAAAATCTGCTTCGCTGCGCCATAATCAATGCCGAGCGAGGTCAAACTCTTGCCTCGCTTCAAGGTGGGATGGGATATGCAGGAAGCAATGAATGCGAGGTTGCAGCGAATTCGGCTTCGGAAGTTAGAATGCCAACGCCACATAAGGGTTCTGTCCCAGAAGTTGGCGAGCAACCCCCTTGACTTATGGACAAGGAGAGAGTTGGAGCGGATGGAAGAGTTGCTCGCTGACTTGGAAGAGCAAGAGAAACGGCTTTTGGGTGAAGGGACAGAACCATCGGGAGGCGAAGAGGATGACAACACAAAGGGCGAAAATTCTGGTAGCGGATGATGACCCGGCAATCCAAGAACTCATTAGGCTCAATTTAGAAGTGCAGGGCTACCAAGTAATCGTTGCCAGCAACGGGGTAGAGACCGTCCGCAAAGCGCTCTCAGAGCGCCCAGACCTAATCATCTTGGACATCCTGATGCCTGAGATGGACGGTTATGAAGTGATGCGGCTTCTCAAGACAACCGAAGAAACGAGCAACATCCCAATCATCGTCTTGACTGCTTACGCTTCAAACTCGGGAGCGCTCATTTCTTGGATGGAGGGGGCTGAAGGTTATTTAGCAAAACCCTTCAACCCCGACGAGTTGATAATGATCGTTGAACGGGTTTTGGGTTCCTAAGAAAAGGCTGGCGGAGGGGAGTAAGGATGGAACTTTGGGAACACCCTGCAGAGCGATACATCGCTTTGGGGAGTTTGGTGGTCATTGCTGTAAGCCTCGCAATCTTGGCAGGGAAGAGGTTAACAGAGCCTGCAGCCTTGATCTTGGAGACACCGCAGCAAAAACCTGCAACTTCTCCCCCGACTTTGAAAGTCCATGTCAAAGGAGCGGTTCAGCGACCTTCCGTTTACACTTTGCCCTTCGGCAGTCGCATCATTGATGCCGTTCAAAAAGCACAACCTCGCCCAGACGCCGACCTGAATGCCCTCAACCTTGCCGATTTTTTGGAAGATGGGCAAGAGGTCATCGTCCCAAGCAAAAACCGTTTTGCAAATGCTTCCGTTTTGGCTCTCCCTACACCCGCAACTTCCTTGTCGTCCTCGCAAGGCAAGCGAAGCGCTAAGATGCAACCGAAAATCGTCCACTTGAACTCAGCCACCGAAGCCGATTTGGTTCAGTTGCCAGGCATAGGACCGGCTTTGGCGAAGCGCATAATTGAACACCGCCGCCAAATTGGCGGGTTCAAAAGCGTGGAGCAATTATTGGAAGTGAGGGGCATCGGTGAAAAGAAGTTGGAGCAAATCCGTCCCTATGTGCGCCCATAACCTCACTTTTAGCCTCGTGTCAAACTTTATGCCAAAAACACTCGCCGGAGGTGATTGATTTGAGAGTCGCTGTCGTCGGCATCGGTGCTGTCGGTCGTGAGATGGTTCGCTGTCTATGGCAATCGTCATTGCCTTTGAGTGACGAACCGTTAGTTTTGGCTCGCACAGCCAGAGAAGTCACCATTGACGGCAAGACGATTCAAGTTCAAGAAGCCCGTCCCGACGCTTTCAAAGGCATGGACATAGTTTTCTTCGCTGGGACTGAAGGCGAGAAAGGTGCTGCAAGGCAATTTGCTCGTCCCGCCATTGAAGAGGGCGCAATTGTCATTGACAACGGTTCTGATTTCCGAATGGTTGACGGCGTTCCTTTAGTTGTCCCCGAAGTCAACCCTGATGACTTGGAGGTCCTCAGAGGCAACGGGACTGTTGAATTGCCGGGCGTTGGTGAGGTTCCTCAGCGTTATGTCGCCAACCCCAACTGCTCAACCATTCAAATGGTCGTCGCTTTAAAGCCGCTTCACGACGCCGCGAGGTTGAAGCGGGTAATTGCCAGCACATATCAAGCTGTCTCTGGTGCTGGCAGCGCAGCCATTGAGGAACTTGAGATGCAGGCTCACAGAATTTTGCACGGTCAAGACCCAGGCGAGTTCAAAGTTCACCCCCTCCAAATTGCCTTCAATGTTTTGGCGGGAGCAAATTGGCGGTTTGAAGAAGCTGGTTACACGAACGAGGAGTGGAAGATGGTTCGCGAGACACGAAAAATCATGCACGAACCTGACTTGCCTGTCACCGTTACCTGTGTTCGCGTCCCAGTGTTCACGGGTCATGCCGAGGCAATTTATGTTGAGTTGGAGCGACCTTTGAGCGCTGATGAAGCGCGAGAGATTTTGCGGAACGCGAAAGGGATTGTCGTCATAGACGAACCAACTCAACTTTCCGACGGAACTTCCTACCGAACCTATCCGACTCCCCTTGACGCTGCAGGCAAAGACCCAGTTTATGTCGGGCGAATCAGAAATGACCCATTCAACCCACACGGCTTATGGCTTTGGGTCGTCGCTGATAATTTGCGCAAAGGTGCCGCCCTCAATGCCATCCAAATCGCCGAGGAAATCGTCAGGCGAGGGATAGTCAAGGCTTAAAGCAACACTATCCCTTTTGTCCTTTGCGACCAAGTTGCGATTTGACTTGGGAATCAAAGCCTTCGGGGGTTTTTTCGCTTTTGCCGTCTTTCCCTCGCCCCTAAACTGCGGCATAGTCAATCATGGCAACTGCTCATTGGACTTGGAGGTGGTCTGGCAATGAGGCGACGAGTGTTCGCAAGTGCAGCCGCAATCTTGGTGTTGTCGTTGGTCTCATTCTCCGCTGCGCAGAAGGACATCCTAAGAGACATCGCGAGAGCCTTAAAAGAGCCGAAACCGGCTGCCGAATTCTTAAGCCGAACGCCAATGTTTGTGGTGGCAAATGACGAAACCCTCTTCAACTTGTTCCGCTCATACCTGCCACCCGTTCATTCCGCTGAGTTCGTGGCGCTGAAGGATTTGCCGACTCGGATTGACGAATTGGTGACCACTGAACGCAGCGTGGTTGTCATCGTTGACCGTTCGCGGGGTGACTTGACGATTGAGCAACGATACATTGTGCCCTACGACCTAACCCTCATCCGCCGCCAGGATGTCGTGATTGCCTGCGAGGTCGTTCAAGACTCTAAAGGGACTCGCTACCGCGTTTTCTTCTCAGCACCGTCCCACGCCGCTTTGAGGCAAGCCATTGAGCGGTTTTGCCAAAGGTTGGTGAGAGAGCCTCGTGACATGAGATTTCAGGAAGCGAATCCTGTCCCCATTTGCGTTGTCATCACCAATGCGGGACAAGAAACTGTCAATGCTTTTGCTGAGCGGACAGACATCAATTTTGTTTGGGCAACGCCTGAAACGATTTCTCGTGTTCAAGACCTGTTGGTGACTGAGACCGAGATTTACTTGTTGCTGCCTCCGGTTCCGCCTTCAATTCGGGAACGGCTGCCTTTCAACCTGAACCTTTTAGCCCCTAACCAAAGTGTCGTCGTTCGCAAAAACAAAGGCGGCGATTACTGGCAGGTTTTGCTTTACGGTGCGTTTCCTCAAGCACTAAGAGGGCTGATCCGCCGCTACGCTGACATTTCAGCGGTGCCCCAAGAACCCGTCGTCATCACCCATCCCGTTATCGGTGTGGTTAAAAAGTTGCTTGTCGTCCCATTTGGGGACATTGTTTACTATCGTGACCGAGTTGGTGATTTTGCTGCTCAAGTTTTCCGAGCCATTCAAAATGCGAGGTTCGCTGCCGATACTGTTGCACCAACGAAGCCACCTGAACCGCTTTACGATTGGAGCCCGTTCCAAGAAGGCACCGTTGAACGCCGATTCATCGTTGAGTTAGCGAAAGCCAACGATGCCGATTTGGTCCTGGCAGGAAGGTTGACGGGCTTTGACACCCAAACGGTTCGCAGCCAAAGATTGTCAAGCCAACCGAGCCCAGCGGCTGATAAGCGCATTTGGGAAGTCTCTACGGTTCGGACTGAATCCGCAACGGCTCGCTTGCAAGTTTGGCTCTATGAAGGTCAAACGGGCGAACTCATTTGGAGCAAAACGGTGACAGGCACTGCGATCAAAGAGACCGTTGAAAGCGTCCGCAGAGTTGAAGCAACAACGCCACCGCCCCTTCAGCCTGACCGAGTTTCCATGTTCATCCAAGATGAACGACTTTATGCTTCCTCTGCGACGGCAGCGGTCTCGGAACTCTTGACAGTAATGCGGGAGGAAATCCATTGGCTCACTCAGCCAGGTCCTGTCATTGTTAAAGTCGCACCGACCGTCGTTGAAGGGCTTGTCGGTGGGGTTGAGATTGACAAAGACACCGTCTTTGTCTACATTGACATCGGGCTCAATCAAGGCATTAAAGTCGGGGACACCTTCCGCATCTACCGAGAGGTCTCGGTCAAAACCGAGCGCAAAACCGTCAGGCTTGAAGAGGATTTGGGGGAAGCCATCGTTGTGGCTGTCTACCCTGAAGCGTGCAAGGCAAGGGTAATACTTGGTGCCGATGCTGTAGCCCGATGGAAAGATGCTGCTTTAAGGGCGAGGCTCATCCCAGCCCCCAAACAGCAACTTGAGCAACCAAAGGAAACTGAAAGCGAAAAACCAGCAACTCAACGACTACCTGTCCTGCCAGCACCCGGTGAAACGAAGCGATAAAATCTTTTCCGCGAACAGTTTTACAGAAAGCGACGCTTCCGCATTGTGGGTTCCGCCCGCTCTTGTTGACTTGACATCCCGAGTTGCGTGCGTTATCCTAAAAACACCCCTTATGGTTTTCCCCCTTGCCGTTGGGTGTATGTTTGGGACGGCAAGGTGGTTTTTGTTTGGGGCAAAAGGAGGGGACGAGGGATGCACCAACTACGGTGGACAGTGATGTTCGCGACAGTGACGGGCTGTGCCGTCTCAGTAGTTTGGCTTGCCATCGCTCAATCCATACCGCCCTCAAACCAAAGCCAACCCTCAAGCCAACCTGTTCTTTCAAAACCGGAAACAGTGCGAGGGTTTGAGGATGTCATCCGCGCCCGATCTAACAGCGCACCAAAAGAGGCTTTGTGGGAGAAAAGTTTAGACTCACTTTTCGCTCCTGAAAACACGAAGGAAGCATGGTTGAGGGTTTTGAGTGCCTTCAACTTGAACCCACCATCCCGACCTGAAGGTTGGAAGTTCGCCAACTACGGTTGGCTGCGGTGGCGCGGGGCGCTGGCATCCCGTGCAGGTGGAATCCATCGCTTCAGGCTACTGACTATGAAGGCGACGGCTTACTGCCCGAATGGATGTTGCGGCTCTTCCCACGGAAGGACGGCGACAGGACGGAGAGCGGAATACGGGATCGTGGCTGTTGACCCGCGAGTCATCCCATTAGGCACAGCCCTCTATGTTGACCGATATGGCTTCGCCATTGCTGCCGATACAGGGAGGAAAATTAAGGGAGCACGCATTGACCTTTGCTTCCCGACCCATCGCGAAGCCATGAGGTTCGGAACGCGCTCGGTCAAAGTTTTGATTTTGCGCTGAACGCTACACCTGATGTTGGGCGCAGCATAATCAATGACGGGCGAAGTGAAAATGGAGCGCGTCCGAACCGTTGTCGGTATTGACCCCGGAACACAAAAAGTTGGCTACGCTGTGATAGAGGAAACGAACGAAGGTTGGCGAGTCGTTGACAGTGGGGTTTTTCAATTCCCCTCAAAATTGCCGGTGCCTCAACGGTTGGCGATGCTTTACGACAATTTGATTGGGTTGCTGCAAGATTACCTCCCCAATCGTCTCATCGTTGAGGAGCCCTATGTCCGACCTTTTGGAATGAAGTCTGCGCTCGTTGTGGCTCAAAGCGTTGGCGTCGTGAAATTAGCAGCGGTGAAGGTTGGTGTTCCCGTCGTCAGTTTCCCATACACTCAAGCCAAGCGGGTTCTCACAGGGAGCGGGAGTTCCTCAAAGGATGTCCTCGCTGCAGCAGTTCAGCAAATTTTGAAACTGCCTGAATTGCCCCCTTGGCAGGATGCTATAGACGCAATGGCGTTCGCACTGTGCTACTGTTTGCTGACCCCTCAACCTGAGGAGGTGCGGATGAGCAAATGATTGGGCGATTAAAAGGAAGACTCGTTGAGCGGCACAATCAAAGGCTCGTCATAGATGTCAACGGCGTCGGTTACGAGGTTTTCGTTCCGGGAGTTGTCGCTCGTTGGGCGGAAAGTTTGAAAATCGGCGATGAAGTTGAACTGGTCACGCTTTATTTGCTGCAGATGGAACCGGGTCGCGCCACACCAATGCTTTTGGGATTTCGCAACGAGTTGGAACGAGAGTTTTTTGAGAAGTTGCTTTCAGTGCCTAAACTGGGGGTGCGTGGGGCACTTCAACTTTTTGCCGTCCCAATGGCAACTTTGGCGCGAGCAATTGAAGATAACGACCAAAAGGCGTTGATGAAATTGCCAGGGGTTGGGCGTCAAAGGGCTCGCGAACTGGTGGCAGCCTTGCAAGGCAAAGTAGCAAAATTCGCTTTGCTTGCAGAAGAGGAAGCACCTGTTCCAACCGTCACCGATGTCGTCAGCGAAGCCTTAGAAATCTTGCAATCGTTGGGCTACACCCGCACCGAAGCCCAGAAAATGATTGACGCCGCTTTGGAACGCTTGCCGAAACTGTCAAGCGTTGAAGAGTTGATCCGAACTGTGTATCAGGTGCAGAGGGGAAGGGAGTGAACAATCCAGTGACACCTTTGGATGAACTGTTCTGGGACGAAGCGCTGTGCGAAAAGATTCGCCGAAAGTTGCCTTTCCTTTTTGCCTTGGCTGAGCAACAAGCATCAAGGGCAGGGCGAGTTGGGATGGAAGTGGGGACACTAAGGGAACAGATTCTCGTTGCCCTATTCATTTACAAGTTCGGGGAAGCGAGCGTGGACTTAGACATCCCGATCACCGAGCACGAAGTAGATGTGCGTGTTTTGGGGCATCCCTTGTCCATCAAAACTGTTACCACTCGTTCGCAAAAAGCACCAGCAGTGAAAATCGTTTGGACTGTTGATTGGGAGCAGGTCAAAAAATTTGCGGAAACTTACGAGCCTAAGTGCGATATGCTGTTGGTCATCGTCCGCTGGGGTGGAACAGGGGGTTTTTACGGCATACCCTTGCAGGCGCAAGAGGAAGTCTTTGAACGCCTTGGTAGGGGGAGATACTTGAGGCTGCCCAAACCAGGCACCAATCCGCGCGGCGTGGAAATTTCTCCTGAAAGCGTGAAAGAACTCCTTGAGCATCCACTCACCAAAGCCTTGACAATAGAATGGCAACGACCTACTGACTTAG
>Ga0197144_100730_pt1 | contig 12398 bp, 18 predicted proteins | sample GBS85_MetaG_FD_148670 | JGI IMG/M metagenome (GOLD analysis project Ga0197144, IMG submission 148670) | Sediment microbial communities from Great Boiling Springs, Gerlach, Nevada, United States - GBS 85_MetaG | ecosystem: Environmental > Aquatic > Thermal springs > Hot (42-90C) > Sediment...
CGGTAGCGGGAGAAAGAGACCCACAAAAGCCCTAAGATGCCTGCAAGACAAGCAATTGTTTCCCACATTCAGGTCACCAACGGTTAAGGAACGCTCCAAACGGGTTTGCCGTCATTGTCATAGACCACTATAATGCCTCCATCTGATGGAGCACCCATTACTGCAGCGAGTTTCCCATCCTTGTTATTGACCCACACACTACCTCCATTCTGCACAACATCAAGCGCTGCAACGGGTTGCCCAGCATTGTTGTAGACACACACACCGCCTCCATGTAGTGTAATGTGCATCATTGCGCCGGTTTTACGGTTTTTGTTATAGATGCCTAAACAGCCTCCGTTACTGTCTCCGCCAAGAAAAACTACAGGCAACAAGGACTTGTCCAAAATAAGTAATCCGTTGTCTTTTGGGTGACGAACAATGGACACAAAGGCTCCATCGTCCCCCTCGAAACTAATCATTTTGGTCACTATCCTGTCGGCTCTGATAACCTTAGGTTGGAACCCTACAAGGTAAGGCAAGGATGAAAGGACGAGGCACAAAATCAGCCCGACCTTGAGGAAGCGGTTTTCGCGCCTGAGTGCATCAATTTGCTGCAAGATGATGAAGTCGCCCTGACGATTTTCATTGAGTTGCGACCCGCGCTCTGTCATCACAATCGCCCCCTTTCGCCAAATTTGAACGGCAGCATTAATGGGAATGGTAGCACCAGCATTAAAGGGTTTTTGCTATCTTAAAGGCTTCAGCAATACCATCCTGAATGAGGGATAAGTGTTGATTGAATTCTGACCAGTCAGATAGCAGGCAGAAATATTTACCCGCTATGGGGCTATCTTGGACGACTGAATTGTAAGCACCCTGAAGCATTGCGGCATATAATTGTTCACAACCTTGAGTTGGTATACCTGTTACCTGTTCAGCAATAAAGCTTCCAAACCCCTCAGCCCCATCCTTTCCAAGTCCTGCCCCTATACAAGCCCTAACAACAACATCCCTGATGACATCATACAGGGAATTACATTCAAGCCTTTGGGGATTGTCAATGTAGCAGTTACTATTCTGAGGGACAGTCACTGACAAATTAGTTTTTGCCAAGATTAGCGAAAGAAGTTGGCTTAGCCTCATAGAAATCACCTCCATGCCTTATTTTAGGGACTTGGTTTTCACGGCTTCGGCATAAAAAGTGCTAATTGCCCCGTCAAGGGAAATGCCTCGTTGCAAAGCGAATTGTTCAGCGACTTCAATTGCCCTGACTACTTTCTGCCAAGTTAGTTGCCCGTCACTGATTAGCCTTGCGACCCAAGCGAGCCTATGGGTTGAACCGCCAGAAAGGGAGTCGTAGGTTGCTTTGTCAATGCCCATAAGGCAACACAGGACTGCAAGCCGACCCGCAAATGTGTCGCCATCATGAAAGCCAGTTTGACCGTGAGTTGAGCATTCAGCGTAACCGTCACCGAACACAAGGCAGAGCCCGAAAGCCTTCGCGCAGGTTTCGCAAGGGAAGGAGCGAATTTCCCAAGCGGCAAGTTTTTCGCTGCCTTTAAAGGCAACGGCATAAACTGTCCAACAATCCGTTGCGTCTTTTCTGACAGTGACCCGACAGCGACGATAGGCAACCGTTGCAGGAATGTTACCAGCGTCCCATTCAGCCCCAACATAATTGTCAACGCCCATAATGTCCCTTGATGACCGAACTTGCCTTGCCGCAGCCATCACAATCACCCCTTTTCGGGGAATTGCCCGACAGCGCTATCTGCAATTACGAATATAGCACAACGCTATGATGAATGCTATACTCTATCAATGCGGCATGCAATAGGTCAAATGACCCAAACCTGTATGAGAAGGGGTGACTATGATGACGGAACGGAAGCGTCAACGAAGGACACGCTTTGACAAGGTTGTGTTTTTGAAGATGCCCAGCAAGATGTATGAGCGACTACAGGAGTTTGCTGAGCGTAGCGGACAAACGGTTTCGGCTGTAATTCGCTTTATCGTCAGCGAGTGGTTGAGGGAAGCGGAACGAGGCACAAAGCGAACGGAAAGGGAACGGGAGCGTGAATGAAATGGAGTGGCTCAACTATGTCATCTGGACGCAATTCGCCAAATCAGTAGCGTATTTCACCGTCAGCCTCATATGTGTTGCGATTAGCGCCTACATGGCAGGCTACGCAAAGGGACGGAGAGACGGTTTTGAGGAAGGGCTTGAGACGGCGCAGGAACTGGACGAGTGGCTGAATGCGGTAGCGGAAGGGATAGAGGAAGTCAAAAACGACATCAAGTTGCTGCAAGGGATGATTAAAAGCCTTTCGCTTCCACCTTACCGTCAGCCTTGACAGCGATTGAGACCTTTTTGTCGCCAGAGCCGTCAAATAGGTCAATAGCGGCATCACCAGTTGAAGTGATGCCGACGGCAGCCCGAAGCGTCCCAGTGTTGTCATAGAGCATGATGACGCCATCACCGTGAGCGTTAGAGCCGACGACAACCGAAGTTTTACCGCCTTGACTGATAACCTCAAGCCTACCGACCTGCAAAAACTCAAAACGAGAGCGCCAGAGCGCGATGACGCTAAAGACAGTGAAAGTGAGAGCGACCGTTAGCGCGATGAGCCAAAGACGCAAAGCCTTTTCGCCCACATAAATCGCCCCCTTAAGGTCAACCCTTGTTGCGACCCTCAAACCAATTTCGCCACCTCTCAAAACCTTCAATGTCGCCACAAAGACCATAGAAAGCAAGAAGCCACAATGCGACCAACCCCTTAGCGACCAAGCACAAAGCGTTTAAGGCAGCATTGAAAACTTTCGCCATCACCCATCACCTTTGCTTTAGTTTGCCCCGCAACGACGCTGACCACGCTGGAAAATCCCACAGCGGCGCGGGACGAACGGACGGGAGAGGGAAACGGTAGCGCGCCAGAGCACGAGCGGTTTTGAGGACTAAGTCACGGTAGCAGTCAACGCAGACCCCTTTGCCCAATAGGTCAACTGCACCGTCAACGAAGGTCACCGACCAGGGAACGGCGAACGGAACAAGTTTGTCTGCCAGACAGAGACACTTGTGACAGCGGACTAACGGAAGTTTGGGTTTTTTGGTCACAAGTTTGGCTGTCTTTAGACCGTCAAGGCAGCCGCATCTTGCAGCGAATGTCCTATGCAGGTTGCAAAAAGCGATGCCCCCGCTCATAGTGAACCTACTTTCGGGAAAGAGAGGGAGAAAGCGCAAATAATTGTCTTGCCCCATGACATTATCGCCCTGCAAACATTGTAACAGGAAGGCGCTAAAATTGTGGCAACCCCGCTCTTTGCGATGGGTTGACGGGTTAAAAACGAGGAAGGGAAGAAAATGGGAAGAGAGAGATGAAAGGGAAAAACAAAGAAGGAGCAGCAAAGGGCATAAAAACCCGCGAGCCTGACGGCAGGCTGCCCAGCCGGCGCGACCGTCAGGCTCAGAAACAGGAGAGTGATCCATATGATTGCCGGGAGAAAGTATAGCGGAGACGAAAGGGAAAGGAAAGAGGAAGGAAGGCAAGAGGGACGGGAGAAGGAGACGCAAAGGACTGTTAAGGGTTTTGGTTATTGCGTCAAGTGTAACGCAACCTTCAAAGTCACCCCAACAATCCAACAAGCAGCCCCCGACGCGCAACCCCGCTGGAGCAAATTCACCCAGTTGGTCACCTGTCCAAGTTGTGGCGACGACAAGGGACATGCAGGGATTTTGCGCAAGCAAGGGATTGAGTTGGTGAGAGAAGGGATTGAAGCCTATAGGGAAACAAGGGGAAAACCGAGCCCACTTGCGTTGCGTTACGCCCACCAGACAGTTTGCGAATACATGGAAGCGGTAAAGGAACGCACAAAGGAAGAGACAATCAGAGCGCTGATAGAACACAGGCAGATAACGGAAGGCTTTGCGAAGTGGCTTGCGGACAAGGGAGTTTGGGTAGGGACGATTGAGGAACTGAGAACGAAAGTGTCAGCGAGCGCATTTAGCGAACTGAAAATCCCACGAAGCCTTGACTTGAAAGCGTCAGTGTTTTTCCTACCGATGCGCTATTACCCAACGCCACATGAATGCTACTTTGTTGGGCTACAAATCCGTCAAGCAGCGAAAGAAGCAGAACCGAGATACATCACCGTTAGGCTTTCAGGACAAACCCCGTTAGTGCATTTTGCCTTGCCGACCACAAACGGAACGATGCCCAAGCGGGTTGAGGAAGTTTGGTTGACAGAAGGCTACTTCAAAGCGGAAGCAATCGCTTACTACAGGCAAGCGGTAGCGATAGGAGCGCTCGGAGCAATCGCTCAAAGGGACGCGATTGAAGCCCTAATAGACGCAGCGGTTTGGTGGCAGGAAGACGCGAACCTCTTTAGCGCTACAGTCATACTTGCCCCCGATGCGGATTACCGCGAAAAGCAGGAAGTTGCAAAGGCTACTTGGCAAGCAAAGAGACTATTAGAGCGGAAGGGCTTTCGGACACGGTTTGCAGTTTGGGACAAGCAATGGAAAGGGATTGATGACGCCCTTGATGCAGGGATTGAGCCTTTTATCGTTGATGAAGATGTTTTCCTTGCGACGCTGCCGAGAAAGATACGGGATGCGCTCTTACGGACGAAAGTCAAGACGAGAATGCTCTTAGACAGAGAACTTGCGCAATCAGTTGAATTGCATGAAAGCCCTACGGTAACGAGAGCGGTTGAAGCGGAAAAGTATGAGGCAGAGAAAAGGAAGCGATATTGGCTTGACACACTTGCAGAGTTGGCAGACAAAAGAACGGGAAGATGCGAAACAGTAATCATAGACATATCGCCAGCAGGGACGGGAAAGACGAAAACGGCAGCAACCCTAAGGCTTACGGAGATAAAACAGGCAGGGATTTTCGCTAAGAGGTTGGTCTATATCGCCCCCGAAATTAAACGCCCCGCAGTAATGGAACTGCAACGATTTAGGCTATTTGTGGGACGGGATGAAGAATGCGTTTACTATGACAGGCTACGGGAGTTGGAAAACGAAGGACTAACGCACATAGGGAGAAGGGTTTGCGCGCATTGCCCGATGAGGAAACTTTGTGGCTACTACGCACAAAAGCGGACATCACGAAGATACTTGCGCATAAGTTGGCAGTCCTACAGCCCACGAGAAGGAGACTTTGTCATCTTGGACGAATACAGCAGGCTACCCGTCTACAGACACTTTGAAGTCACAAAGAGGGAGTTTGGCGAACTGATTAAGTCAGCTGACCGTTACGGAGCGAGCCCATCACTGATAGCAGCGTTGAAAGAGTTACGAAAATGGCTTGACGCAAAGGACAGGACGGACGAAGAAGTGAGGAGACTATTTGCGAATGTTCCAGCGAGCGCGTGGGACTGGTTTGCGCACGAGTTGCACACACTACACAGCGACATAAGGGAAATGCGAGAATGGGTTTTCGGGAAACGGGAAGAACGACCGAAGGCATTTTATTGGGCTGAAACGATAGCGGACATAATGAGAGGGCTGAAAGTTGGACAAGTTTGGGTTGAACAAGGGAAGTTGAGGATAATGAGCATAGACCCGAAACTAAAGAGCCTTGCAAAGAAGGCAGCAGGGATACTGATACTTGACGCGAGCGTCAGACCAGAGGAAGTTTGGGAACTGTTTGGGATGCCTGTCATGACGATAAGAAGCGACGAACCAGAAGTTTACCCAACAGTCATTCAAGTCCCCATAGGAGCACTATCGCACAGGGCAAAACCGCAAAGGAAAGGAGAAGCATTAAGGCTTGCTAAGGCAATTGTGGAAGGGTTGAAGAGAATAGGAAAGTTGCCAAAGAGAACGAAGGTAGGGATTTTGACCCACAAGGATGCGGCAGAAGCAGCAAGCAAGGTTTTCGGAAGGAAAGCGGTTGTGGGTTGGTTTGGACGGGATGACAGGGCAACAAACACCTACTATGACGCTAAGGTCAATGTCTTGGTTTGTGTAGGACTACCGCACAGAAACATCAGCATAGAGGCAGCAGAAGCAGGGAAAGCGGGATACAAGTTGAAAGCACTAAGGAAAGCGAAACTGGACAGGGAAGGGAACTATTGGACGATAATCAAGGAGTTTGCGGACGAAGGTTTAGCGCGAAGGGTAAGGGAGTTTGTAGCGGCGACTTACATCCAAGCGGCAGGAAGATTGAGGCAGAATAGACGACACGAACGATGCTACATGATCGTCACAGACACAGAACCACTACCGCCCCAGTTGAACCCCGAAGTAATCCCACCAGAGCGGGTTTTGCCCCCTGAACTGTTACGACAGTGGAACGCGAAACAGCAGAGAGGTTTGGCGGTAGTAAACGAACTGAAACGGAAGGCAGCAGCAGAGAGGATAGAGAAAGCGATAAAGGCAATCCTTTTCTACCGAGGATGGACGGGAGAGGAACCTGACGCAGCGTGGCTTGCGAAGGTTGTAGGGACGGGAAGGAGACAGGCACAAAGGATCATGAAGGAGTGTGACAGGCTGTTAGCGCCAGAGAGCAAGGCAGAAAAGAAGAAGGAACGGAAGCAGAGAGAGGAACGGGTTGGGAGAAGCATATGGGAGAGACCAGCCTACGAGATCATAGCGGAAAGGACGGAAAGGGAGTGTGCCAAAGCGGGACATACATTTGCGTTAATAGAGAGCACCCTACCCTCCTACTTACTTATCCCAAATGTATGTCTCGGTTTGGCACACCCCCACCTTGCGGCAGCAGTGGCTGCTTTCATGCTTGAAGGCTACCCCGTCCCTTACCGCGCCCTTGCGCGACGCTTCAAAGTCCACCATCAGGTCATCAGACGCCTTGTCGCCAAGATGAAAAAGCACATGGAAGCCCACAAGATAGAGCCCAAACCCCTTGAGGAACGACTTGAAGAGACCTACAAAGCCCTACAAAAGCCAACGACACCGCCCGAAACCCCACCACCTTGCCCAGAATGTGGGACGGAACTTGAGCCAGAACCGAGCGGGAGAGCGGTTTGTGTCGGTTGCGGACGCGAATGGCAATGGCGCGAAGACCGTTGGGTTAGGGTAGCGAACACGGAAACAGACAAAAGCAGCGGGTTTGTGTGAGCGGTAGACATGAACCCATAGGGCTATCCCTACCCCGCTAACCTACCCCGTCAGAGCGCAATTGCGTTACCCTTAAGCAGTGGTGATGGCTATGCCGTCAAAGGACATCGTGACAAAAGTCCCACCGAAGGCTTACGAACTGCTATCACTACTGTCGGAAACGCTGAAACTACCGAAGCGCAAGATCATGGCGATGGCGATTGAGCATCTTGCGCGAGAGTGCGGGATCTTGAAAGACAGCGAAAGCGCCCAAGTGCCCGTAAGGCAGCCCCCGCCATCGCAAGAGGGAGACACACTAAAAGCGGTAGTGGCGGACACGCTTTACCTTGTTGACGGAGTGATGACAGTCTTGGACGCTATGCTGTCAACCTACCCAGACTTGCGGACGGAGTGCAGCGTCCCCTTTGCCCAACTTCAAAGCAGGTTTGTTGAGGTAGCCCAGAGTTGGGGATTGTGGCAGGAACAGCCCCCTGCCGAGGAAACAAGTGAGGAAGCGGAAGGACAACCAGCCGAAAACCCCTGAAGTCTGCCACACACAACGAGAGCCACCACGACCACACGAGCGTCACGACTTCGCAGGGCTCGTCGTCACGCTCTGCCCACTGCCACAGCCTTTTAGGTGCGGCAGCGTCACGCAGAGCGTCACGCTGCCTTAACGACGGCAAACGGCAACGGCACGGCAGTCCCACCAACCACACCACGAAGCCCAAAGCGCCCACGCACAACGCCACAAGCGTCGCCGAAAGAGACAAAGGAAGCGCCTTGCGGCTGCGGCTTGCGGCGGCTTCGGCGGCGGCTTCGGCTGCCAACGAGCCCTGCCACCTCTATAAGACTTATCTTTAACCCTTTCGGACACAACGACAACAACAAAACGACGCAAAAACGGCAAAAAAACGGCGGAACGGCAAAACGGAAAAGGGACGATTATTAAGTTGACCCCGAAGCCCCTGTAAGGGGCTGGTTTATGAACGGCGAACGGCAACGACAACGACACAACGGCGACGGCAACGGCGACGGCGAAAGCGACGGCGACGGCAGCAAAAAGGCACGGCAGCGGACTACGAAAGCGACGGTAGCGGCAGCCCAAAGGCAGCCCACGCCTGTTGTTCACACTATCCCCCAAAAACTCTTTATAGCACATAATGAAGCGGACGGCGACGGCAGCGGACGGCGAAAACGGTAGTTTTGTTGGTCTATCGGTAGCCCGCAGGCAGCCAGCGGGAAAGGTTGTGCTACGGAGCGGTTGAGTTGAAGGGATAGCGAACGAACGGATGAGTGGGGAAAAGGTTGATGGTTAAGAGCGCTAAGAGCGCGGTGATGGCGACCGAAAGCCAGAAGAGCGCAGCCTTTCGGTTACCCGCTCGGTAGCGGGAGAAAGAGACCCACAAAAGCCCTAAGATGCCTGCAAGGCAAGCGATTGTCTCCCACATTCAGGTCACCAAGCCTTATGGAGCGCTCCAGACGAGTTTGCCGTCATAGTTGAAGACTCTTAATCGCCCGCCTTTATCTTCAGCCCCTATATCTATTGCTACCCTACCGTCGCCATTTAGGAGCACGAGACCGCCACCGAAAAGTCCAGAGCACAGCATCGCTGTCGGTTTCCCTTTTGCATTGTAGACCCACAAGCCCCTGCCCATTAACGGATGCACAAAGCGATACACAGGCTCATTAGTTGCATCCTTTATGACCAAATCAAGGGTTTTCTCATCCGTTGCGATAGATAGCGTGACTAATTCACCCTTAGCGAAGTCTATTCGCTCAACCGTAAGCCTTTTCGCTCTGATAGTTTCGGGTTGAAAGCCAGTAAGGTAAGGCAAGGCTGAAAGGACAAGGCACAAAATCAGCCCGACCTTGAGGAAGCGGTTTTCGCGATGAAGTGCATCAATTTGCTGCAAGATGATGAAGTCGCCCTGACGATTTTCATTGAGTTGCGACCCACCAAGCAACATCACAATCGCCCCCTTTCGCAAAAATTGGACGGCAGCGGTAGTGGCGGACAGTGAGCGACCCTTACAATGACTTTGCTGCTTCAAATGCTGTCGCTATGGAATGCGTCACAGCCTTTTTGCGGCATCAAAGGCAGCAGCAACGCCCCGTTGAATAGCGGGTAAGTGTTCGTTTAGAGCGTCCCAAGTGGGTAAATGAGCAAGACTAATGGACATGGTTGGGTCACCAAAAGCAGCAATACTGAAACTCTCATGAAGCATTTCAGCATTTATTGCATCCCTATAGATAGTTGGAAGCCGTGTAACCAACTCAGCAATGAAATCTCCAAACGCACGAGCCCCCTGCTCTGTAAGCCCTGCATTCCTACATGCTTCTACAACGCTATCGTAAATCTCATGTGTCAAAGGGATTTCAGCAGGCTCATCAGGACTGTCAAGGTCAATGTCTTGCCCTTCAGGGACGCTGATAGTCAAAGGAGTTTGAGCGAGGATGAGCGAAAGAAGTTGGCTAAGCGTCATCGCTATCACCTCCGAACTCTATCGGCGAACCTCAAACTTCACTGCCTCAGCGTAAAAAGTGCTAATTGCCCCGTCAAGGGAGAGACCGCGCTGGGACGAGAATTGTTCAGCGAACTCCCACGCTCTAATGACACGCTGCCAAGTTAGCTGCCCGTCGGAGATAAGTCTTGCGAGCCATGAGAGCCGATGCATTGACCCCGTTGACAACGAGTTGTAGGTTGCTTTGTCAATGCCCATTAGACAGCACAACATAGCAAGCCGACCAGTGAAAGTGTCGCCAGCGTGGAAGCCAGTTTGACCGTGAACGCTGCATTCAGCGTAACCGTCACCGAAGACAAGTGAGAGGGAATAGGCTTTCGCGCAAGTTTCGCAGGGAAACTGGAGAATGTCCCAAGCGGCGAGTTTAAAATCGCCCTTAGCAGCGACGGCGTAAACTGTCCAGCGATTTTTTGCATCCTTTCGCACCGTTACCCGACAGCGACGATGAGCAGCCCCGAACGGAACATAACCAGCGTCCCACTCAGCGCCCACGAAGTCATCAACGCCCATAATCTCTTTTGATGACCTAACGACCCTTGCGCCCGCCATCTTAGTCACCCCTTTCCCTTTGAGCGTTGATGCTTTCGCTATGCCATCTTAAGTATAGCGCAAAAGATACTTGTGCGATATACTATGCTACACGGATAGGCAATAGGCAAAATGACCCAAACCTTTGTGGGAGTGATGACCTATGGAGAGGGAGAAGGAGAAGAAGCGAAAAGTGCGCTATGACACTGTCATGATGCTACGATTGACGAGGGAGATGTATGAGCGACTGAAAGAGTATGCCGATAAGAGAGGCTTGACAGTTGCGGGAGCGGTAAGGTTGCTGATAGCGGAAGCGTTGATGGAAGACGAACTCAAGCAAAGGAAGTGAGCGACGATGATTGACATTGAGACGCTGAAAGTTGCAGCCATTGTCGTCTTGATGGCTGTCATTGCGACAATCTTACGGCGCAGGGTTGGCTTGCTTGCGGTAGTGTGGGCAATTGCCATCGGGATTTTCGTTGCGGGAAGGATAGCGAAGATGTCAGCGCAAAGATATTTGCGGGAGACGATGATACGGACGGCGGTAATGAGTGATGAGTTGGAACGGGAGATGCAAACCGAGATGATGAGAGAACTTTTAGAGCCGAGTATCAACGATTTGGCGATACAGGAAGCGATTGAGGACGAAATAAGAAGCGATGACTAATCTGATTACGGGAGTGACTAGTGATGGAGCGAAGGGAGAGCGTTTTTGTCAGAGAGTTGAGGGTTGAAAGGGTTATCGTTGAGCGAAACGGGAAGGTAATGATGGAGATAGGCTCAGACGATAATGGCGGGAAAATTATCATCTACTCAAGCAGCGGAACGCCAGCAATTGAGGTCAGCGTAATTGAAGATAGCGGATGGATTGAGGTTATTGCGGAAGCGGGAAACGCAGCGGTTGAAATATCAGCGGACGATAACGGTAACGGATACATATTGCTTTATGATGCGACAGGGAAACCTCAATTTGGGATGGGAGTATCACCAGAAGGAGTTTGGGATATCCTCACATCGGATGAGGCATTGAGAAGGATAGATGATTTCCTGCACAGATAATTCGTCACCTAAACAAACATCTTGGCGGAAGTCTGAGCATTTCGGCAACTTGAAAAGGCTAAAATCCTGAGTGGTGATACGGTATGTGGGTAGAGCACATTGGGCAAGTATGGAAGGATTGATCACTACCCTTCTGACAGAACTTAAAACGATAGGCTGGTTACCGATTTTGGCGAGTGTCTTGTATATCGCTAGAGTTTATGCTTACGGCTACAAGAAAGGATGGGAAAAGGGATTTCAAGACGGGTTAGAGATGGCACTCAAGGCAAGAGCAGCCCATGCAGGCAAACCCCACAGCAGAGCGGGACGAACGCAGAGGAACGGGAAACGGTAGCGCGTTAGAGCGCGAGCGGTTTTGCGAACTAAGTCACTGTAGCAGTCAACGCAGACCCCTTTGCCCAATAAGTCAATGACGCCATCAACGAAAGCCACAGACCAAGGGACAGCGAACTGAATAAGTTGGTCAGTTAGCCGAAAGCAACGATGGCAGCGGACAAGCGGGAACCGTGGCTTTTTGGTCACCAGTTTGGCTTCCTTGAGACCGTCGCAGCAGCCGCACCTTGTCGCGAATGTCCTATGCAGGTTGCAGAATGTAACGCCCTCGCTCGTAACGAACCGACTTTCGGGAGATAGCGGGAGAAGCGGGATGAAGGGATGCGGTTTTGTAGGGAAGGCACGGTTTTGACCGTTACCGAAATCCTTTCGCCCATTATTGCGACCGAGAGATGACATAATGAGCCACCATTGCTAAAATGATAGCAACCCCATTGTAGCGGAAGGAGAGAGAAAAATGGGGTAAGAAACGGGAAAGAACGAAACTATGAAGAAGCGAAAAGGGACATAAAAACCCGCGAGCCTGACGGCAGGCTGCCCAGCCCTCAAGACCGTCAGGCTCAACGAAAGGAGTGACAACACTATGATTGCCGAAAACAAGTATGACACCAACGGGAGAGAAAGGCAAGAGTGGGAGAAGGGAGAAAGGAAAGCAGGAAGAAGGGAGAGGTTGGCGGGAAAGCGAGGCTATTGTGTCAAGTGCGGTAAACCCTTCTATGTAACACAAGCCACCTTGCCAGCAGCCCCCGACGCACAACCCCGCTGGAGTAAATTCACCCAGTTGGTCACCTGTCCAGAGTGTGGTGACGACAAGGGACACGCAGGGATTTTGCGCAAGCAAGGGATTGAGTTGGTGAGAGAAGGGATTGAAGCCTATAGGGAAACAAGGGGAAAACCGAGCCCACTTG
>Ga0197144_100731_pt1 | contig 12394 bp, 15 predicted proteins | sample GBS85_MetaG_FD_148670 | JGI IMG/M metagenome (GOLD analysis project Ga0197144, IMG submission 148670) | Sediment microbial communities from Great Boiling Springs, Gerlach, Nevada, United States - GBS 85_MetaG | ecosystem: Environmental > Aquatic > Thermal springs > Hot (42-90C) > Sediment...
CCGTGCTCGACTGCGAGATCAGAGACTGGGAGAGGTTCGGCCTCCTCCCCCAGGCGACTCAACAAGCCGTGCTCGAGGTTATACACAGCGGGAAGGTGCCCAATGAGCTCCAGACCCTTATGAGGAGGCTCAGGGAGGCTGGCATAGTGGTGTGCACATGAAGTTTGTGGAGGAGCTAAACGTGCTGAGGTACTACAAGCCCTTCATAGACGCCGGCGGCGGCGTTAAGCAGGTACAAACCGCGTTGAGATGGAGCGAGTGGTACGCCGTGAAGTGGTGGGAGGAGGTGTACAACGACCTGGGGCTTCAGTCCATAAGAGAAAGCGTCTTCGCGCGCGCCCTCTTCATCTCGCTGAGGATCAGAGGATACCTCAGAGAGGACGGCCGCATAAAGAAGAGGCTTGAGAAGCCGGAGTATCCCACCAACAGCTACGCCATTGAGTTCGTGGAGCTTCACGAGTCCTTCGACAGAGTAGGCGCCGTAAACGTCGCCACGAACAAAGCCGACGAAAACACGTTGGCCGTGCTCTACTCCACCATGCTGAGCCAAGGCTGGTACAGAATCCTCAGACAGACCTTCCTCCGTCTCATGGAGATAGAGCGGTACCAGACCATCTTCGAGCCGATTGTGAAGGAGGGCCAGACGGCCATGGCCGTGATGGAGATTGCGACGCCCAAAATGTACATAGGGTTCGACTACAGGAGGGACAACGTGGAGCTGGCCGCGGCGGCGTTGAAGATAAAGCCCGGCGAGTGTAGAGGCGAGATCTGCATCTTCAACGCGCCTACTGCCTGCGACGCGGTGAAGATCGCCAGGAGGTACGTGCCCAGCGGCGTAGACGCCGTGCTTATGTTACACACGCTCTACTGGATGCTCGACCCCGTGAAGGAGCTGACGTGTATCTCGCATATTATGGGGCCGGGGAGCAAACTGTTGGTGGGCCAGCAGGTGGTGGAGTCCACGCCAGGGCTCGTGGCCGTGGTGACGTCATTCGGCGCAAAGCACGTATTCAGCTGGAAGGGAGTGGAGCAGATGTTGAAGTCCGCTGGCTACAAGCTGTCTAAGCGCTACCTCAGGTACATGCCGTATTACATCGCCGTATGGGAACCTAAGAGGCAGACTTAGCCAGGTAGATGTACACTGAACCAAACACTTTTTCTCTAAATGTGACCAACGTGGCGTATCTACTCACCACCTCGCGAAGCTTCGAATTAGGCGGAATAGCCGATACTATTGTGTGGATCTTCTCGTACTCGGCACACACCTCCCTAGGCGCCACAAGACAGACAAGCCTCGGCAGAACATGTTTGGCATACATGAGGAGCAACCGCCTCGCAAGACCGCTGTCAGGTTTTCCAATGGACACCACTAGCTGAAAGGCAGAAACACGGCTGAACTCCGCCACAGCTCTTTCGAGGTCTATAGCGGCGTGAAGAGAGTAACCCGCCATCAACAAGTCGAAGCTCTTGTCTCTAAACGGCATGGACTCAAACACGCCGACAACCTTATCGTCAGCTACGTCGTTAATATACAGCATCTCCGGCGTGGCGTCCAGCGCCACGACGTATCTAACCCCCCTTAAGTGCCTAGCCATGTTCCCAGGCCCGGCGCCGGCATCCAGCACCCTAAGCGTTGCCTTTCCGTCCACGCTGAAAAAGAGAGACACCGCCTCCCTCCGCCACCTATCCACGTTACCCAACGTGACCAACATGTTAGCCTTTTCATACACCCTAGTTATCCTCCTATAAGCCTCCCTCACCACATGCCACTCCCTGCCGAGACCCACGACCTATGACATATAGATGTATATAAACCAAAGCACCACCGCAGAGCCCGCCGCCCACAGCCACGGCCAGTCCCGGCCCATCCGCAGAAGCCAGACGTCTAAACCCGCAACGCCGTGGATAACAGCAACGGCAATTGTGACGAGGGCCGTCCAGCCCAAGTGCAGACGCGAACATACGGCATAGGAGCTGAAGAAGCCGAGGGTCGCCTCCTCCACCACCTCAGGCTTGACAAGACACAGCCCAGAAACCGCCGCCAAGAAACCAAAAAGGACTAGCAACACCGCCGTGACGTCGAGAACAAAAAAGCTTAAACCCGCCCGCGCAGACATATACATGCTGAGACGCAGTTTTTTAAAGTTCTTGGCCGCCACGCCGCTGGGTAGGCTGGCCGCAGGCCTAACGGCAGCTTTCGCCTCGGCCGTGGCAATATATTTAGACCTCGCACAGATAGACGTGAAGAAGACAGCCCAAAGGAGGGCGGAAGAAAGGGAGATCCCCCTGCCCTACCCGAGGCTACGCGGCTCGGTGTCGGTGGAGGAGGCTCTGGCAAACAGGAGGTCTGTGAGGGAATACCGCGACGAGCCCCTCACCGTCGAGGAGCTCGCCCAGTTGCTGTGGGCTGCGTACGGCATATCTGAGACGGCATATGGGCTGAGGACGGCCCCAAGCGCAGGCGCCCAGTACCCACTGGAGCTGTACGCGGTCGTGGGGGAACACGGCGTGAAGAGCGGCGACGGCTATTTGCCAGCCGGGATCTACCACTACGACATCCACGCCCACAGCTTGACGTTGCGTAAATCCGGCGACTACAGGGAGGCGCTGTACCGCGCGGCGCTGGAGCAAGAATGGGTGTTAAAAGCCCCCGTCTCGCTGGTGTTCACCGCCGTCTACAGCAGAACCACAAGGGTATACGGCGAGAGAGGCCGGGTCAGGTACGTGCCTATGGACCTGGGCCACGCCGGGCAAAACGTATACCTGCAAGCAACCGCCCTCGGGCTGGGCACTGTGGCAGTAGGCGCGTTCTACGACGACGAGATCGGCGAAATCCTAGACCTGCCGCCGGAAGAAACGCCGCTCTACATAATGCCCGTGGGCAGGCCTTTAACTCACTACAGGCTGACGGAAAAAGAGCTGGCGCAGTACTACCAGCGGTACAGAGCTAGCCGCTAACCCTCCTTATCAAGTTGTAGTAGGCCCCAGCCACGTTTACCACCTGCCTCACCTCCACATACTCATCAGGCGCATGAGCAAGCCCTATGGGCCCAGGCCCGTAGGTGACCGTGGGGATGCCCGCCTTGATGAAGAAGCGGGCGTCCAAGCCGCCGATGCAGACCGTCCTTCTCGGCCGTCTTCCGATCACCGTCTCCACCGCCGTCGACAGCGCCTCCACAAGCGGGTGGTTGGGCTCCACCAGCGCCGCCTCAGAGACGTTGGTCACCTTCACCTCCACCCTATGCGGCACCTCCCTGGCCACCCTCTCCACAAACTCGACGAACTCGCGCTTGACCTGCTCCACGTCCTCCTCCGGGATAACTCTCCGGTCCACTGAGAAGGCGAAGTAGCCCGGCACCACGTTGGTCTTGACGGAGCCCCTGACCTCCCCGCCCATGGTCACGGTGGGCGAGGCGCCCCTCGGGTCCTCAAACTCGTACTTGCTGACGCGGGCGGACACCGCCTTTATGTAGTCCTGCAACCTCTGGGCGATGTAGACGGCGCCCTCGAAGGCGTTTAAGCCGAGCCACGGCGTGGAGCCGTGCGCCTGCTTCCCGTAGACCTCCACCAAGAACCACACCAGTCCCCTATGGCCGATCCAGATGTTGTCCTCGCCTGAGCCCTCCGCGATTACCACCCACGGCGCCTTCACCCTACCAGACCGCGCCAAGTAGCCAGCCCCGGTCTCGCCGCCGATTTCCTCGTCGGGGACGAAGGACACCTCGAAGTTCTTCAACCCGGCGGCCACCGCCTTCTCCACCGCCAGCATAATCGACGTGAGACCACCCTTCATATCTACGGCCCCCCTCCCGTACAGCCTCCCGTCGCGGTACACCGGCTCAAAGGGCTTTGTGACCTTCCAGCTCTCCAGGGGGCCGGGCGGCACCACGTCGTAGTGGCCGTTGAAGTGTAGCTTGGGCTCCCCTAGCCTAGCCAGCAGGATGAGCCTTGGATGATCCGCGCATTCGGGGCAATGCTTAGCGACCTCGGACCTGGGGACCTCCACCACCTCCGTGTCGAGACCCAGAGACCGGAAGTACCTCTCCGCGGTCTCCACAAACTCCTGGTATTTCTCGCCAGGGGGATTCACTGTGGGTATAGAGATCAGCCTGCTTAGGAGAGACGCGGCCTTGTTTTCCATGGAGAGGAGACAAATGGAGTTAATAAAAATGGCACTTCGCCTCCTGTCTAAGTGAACTGATAAAAATACACCATTCTTTTAATCCATGGAGAAATATCAACTAACATTAAACAACATATGGAAATATATAAAGGAGATCTTCGGAGATGTTGAGGTGGCGCATCTCCCGCCCCACGGCAACAACATCCGCTCCACATACGCCAAGGAGTACGAGAGAACGCTCAGGCTGGCAGACGGCTTGCGGCAGATGGGCGTGGGCCCCAGCGACCGGGTGGCCACGCTTGACTGGAACACGATCTGGCACTTCGAGCTGTATTGGGCCGTCCCTGGGATGGGCGCCGTCCTCCACCCCCTCAACGTGAGGCTTGCGCCGGAGGACATAGCCTACATAATAAACCACGCCGGGGATAAGGCGCTGGTTTACCACAGAGACTTCGCGCCGCTTGTGGAGAAGCTCAAGCCCCACCTAAAGACCAAGATCTATATACAGATCTCGGACGGGCTCGGCCCAGCCACAAAAGACCCCGAGATAGAAGACGTGATAAAGCAGGGCCAGCCGAAGCCGTTCCCAGAAATAAGCGAAGACGCAGTCGCCACGATAGGCTACACCAGCGGCACCACGGGGAAGCCAAAAGGCGCATACTTCACACACAGAGCGTTGACGCTACACACGCTCGTGTCTGCGCTTGTCTTCGCCGGCTACAGAGGCCTCGCCAGGCCTGAGTGCGCGGAGAAGCCCTGCACCTTCCTCCAGCTGGTCCCCATGTTCCACGTCCACGGCTGGGGGACCCCTTGGACCTTCGCCTTGCTTGGCTGGCGGCAGGTTTATCCAGGCCGCTTCGACCCGAACCACACCGTGAAGCTTGTCGCGGAGGAGGAGGTCAAGGCGCTTGCAGGCGTCCCGACTATGCTATACATGTTGCTGACCGCTCCAGAGATGCCAAAATATTTGGCGAAGATCAGAGAGGTCAAGCCCATCTTCGTGGTCGGCGGCGCTGCGTTGCCTAAGGAGCTGGCTAAGAAAGCCGCCGAGGCTGGCTTCGTCCCGAGGGTTGGCTACGGCATGACAGAGACCGCGCCTATTTTAACGCTGGGCTTCTTCAGACCAACGGAGAAGATGCCGGAGGACGTGGAGGAGTACTACGGCCTGCTCACCGCAACCGGCCTCCCAATACCGTTTGTGGACTTGATGATCGCCGACGAGAACTTAAACCCCGTCCCCCGCGACGGGAAGACCATGGGCGAGATTGTTGTAAGGTCTCCCTGGGTCACCCCCGAGTATCTAGGCGACCCCGAGAAGACCAAGGAGGCTTGGAGAGGCGGCTGGTTCCATACGGGCGACGTAGCCGTGTGGCTCCCCGACGGACGCGTCCGTATTGTGGACAGAGCTAAGGATGTGATTAAGTCCGGTGGGGAGTGGATCTCGTCTCTGCAACTTGAGGACCTCATCTCTACGCACCCGGCCGTGGCGCAGGCGGCGGTCATAGGGGTGCCGCACGAGAAGTGGGGCGAGAGACCCGTCGCCGTTGTGATTCTGAAACCCGGCATGTCGGCGACCGAGCAGGACATCATAAGGCACCTCGAGAAGTTCGTGGAGGCGGGTAAGATACCGAAGTGGTGGCTTCCAGACAAGGTGATCTTCGTGCAGCAACTACCGCTGACGGGCACGGGCAAGATCGACAAGAAGGTGCTGAAGGAGCAGTTCAAAGACGTGTTGAAGTGAAGGCGGTACAGCTCGTCAAGTTCGGGGCTCCCCGAGAGGCTCTGCAGTACACGGAGGTGCCGGACCCCAAACCGGGGCCGGGGGAGGTCGTCGTGGGGATAGAGGCCGTGGGGGTCTGCGGCAGGGATTTGGTAGTGCGTAAAGGCGCGTTTCCCCACGTTAAGCCCCCCGTCATACCGGGCCACGAGGGGGTTGGGCGGGTTGCGGAGGTGGGCCCCGGCATCGAGAAGGACCTCATGGACGTTAAGGTGTTCCTCTCGGCGGTTTACGATGGGACGTGCGACTACTGCCGGAGGGGGCTGGAGAACCTGTGTAGAAACGCGGAGCTCCTCGGCGAGTCGCGCGACGGCACCTACGCGGAGTACGTGGTCTTACCCGCTAGATTCGTGCACCCGTTCCACGGAGTTGACCCTAGAGCCGCCGTGGTGGCGACGTGTCCCCTTTCCACGGCCGTATACACACTCAGGCACGTGGACGTGGACGGGAAGAGGGTTCTGGTGGTGGGCGCCGGGGGCACCGGCCTCTACATAGCGCAATTGGTCAAGGTGAGGGGCGGGGAGGTATACGTCTCCACCAGATCGCCCGAAAAGGCCAAGACGCTGTCGGAGCTGGGGATCAAGACCGCCGCGGAGGGCGACAAGGACTTCGACGTGGTTATAGACACCGTGGGCAGCCCCACCTTCGAGAGGTCTCTGAAGCTGGCCAAGAGAAATGGGTCTGTGGTGGTTATCGGAAACGTGACTGGGGAAAGGGCCTCGATAAGCCCCGCCTTGATCATCCTAAGGCAGATAAAGGTCATTGGAAGCATGGCGTTTAGGCCCTGGGACATCTACGAAGCCCTTGACCTGCTGAGGAGGGGTCTCATAAAGCCCCTCTACACAGAATACAGGCTGGAAGACGCGGCCAAAGCCCACGAGGACATGGAACGCGGCGCCGTCTTTGGGAGAGCTGTTTTAATCCCCTAAGTTTTTCCCCTTGTGTACATACTCGTCCTGTCTCTGGGAGATCCCGTCTCGCGCACCTTTCTCGACCTGCTACCGGGGACCCCTCTGGTGGAGACGCAGGGCGACGTGGAGGTCAGGAGGTTCAGAGACCTGCCTCTGGTGATACACAGGGGGGAGCCGACAGACTTCGACAGGGAGGACGTCTTGGCCTCGCTCGGCAGATACGCCGTCTTCATCTCCCGCCACGAGATGGCTAACCCCAAGCCCCTCTTCACAGTCCACACGCCGGGGACGTGGCCCGACGTATCTCTCTCAAATCCCCACCTAACCTCCGCCCTCTTCAGAGCCTTGTGCAAGGCGGCGTATGAGCCTTATACCTGCGCCTTTGAGGCAACTCACCACGCGCCTAATACCTCCGTGGTCTCAGCTACGTTTGTGGAAGTGGGCAGTACAGAAAACGAGTGGAGAGATAGAAGAGCCGTGGGCACTCTTTTGCAAGTCGTGGAGGAGACGCTGGGCGGGACCCCCCAGACAAATCCGCCGACTATGGTAGTGGGGGATCTCCACTACATAACCGTCGCGGATATGGTGTTGAGGGGGGAGGTGGATGTAGGTCACGTGGTGCCTAAATATGTCGAGATAAACCCAGCGGCTGTCCAAACCGCCTTCAGGAAACACACGGCGCCGGTTAAGAGGGCTGTGGTTTTTAGGAAAAACGTGAAGAACCCCGCGCGGGGCGAAATTGTAGAATTTCTCAAGGGGCAAGGCGTGGAGGTGACGTTGAAGGGGTGACTTGTAGACCTGTTATATTCGAGCCTTTTGAGTGGCTCTACGGCATAAAACTCGCAACTGCGCTACTTCCGGAGCTGTCTTTTCACAGAGATGAGACGGCGACAGAGGCGGCGAGTAAGCTAGGAGGCGTGTCTATAGACACGCTAAGAGATTTTGACTGGAGTAGCCCTGTGGTGTACATGCCCCCGTTTGAGAGGCTGGCGGAAGGCTCGGTGGTTGTCGCCGTGGAGGGATACACGGCGAAGAAACTGAGACGGCGCGGCGTGAAAGTCGATGTAATTGTCGGCGACCTCGACTTCGAGCCCGACGGCGTCGGGCTGGGTAAGGTGGCCGTTGTACATGTACACGGGGATAACTACTGGCGGATACCGGCAAGGCCTTGGGTCTACACGGTGCAGACGTGGCCGCGGGGCTGTACCTTCAACGTGTCGGGCTTCACAGACGGCGACAGAGCCGTCTACCTGGCCTACTACATGGGCGCGAGGGAGGTCACCGTGTCTGGGTTCCACCCCCACATAGTCCTGAAGAGAGACGACGCTGTGAAGAGAAAGAAGCTGGCCCTGGCGTCCCACCTGCTGAGGAGGCTTGCCTGGAAGATCCTCCTAAACTTTCTTTAGGAGGTACTCCACTGTGTAGCGTAGGCTGGCCAGCCGCCTCATGTCTGTCTCTATTTTCACGTATTCGTCTAAGGTGAGCTGTATAGGCGACATGTCTTGCCCGGAGATCACGACGCAGGGGAACCCGCCGCAGAGGGCGAGTGTGTAGACCGTCCGGAAGGGCTCCAGGTCTATGAAAAACCAGATGAAGCCGCCCACCTCCTCTAAGGCCTTTTTTAGGCGTGAAAGCGGTATGAGCCCAAGCGACATCACTCGCCGAACTTCTCCGTGAGGCCGAGGTAGCTACCGAGGATGGACATCACATCTAGGCCTCTTATCCGACCCAGCGCCCCTCTCCAGCAGGTGAGCTCGGAGAACTTGGCCACGTCGTCTCGCACCACGTCTGGGCCGTAGAGCATCACGGGCACCGGCTCGCCCGTGTGCTCCTTCACCGAGACGGGAGTGGCGTGGTCCGAGGTGACCACAACGTAGTTGCCCAGAAGCTTGTCTAGATACGGCGCCAACGCTTTGTCAAACCGCTCGACCACGGAGACCTTTCCGTCGAAGTCGCCGTCGTGGCTGGTGCTGTCTGTGCCCTTGACGTGCAGAAATACCAGGTCATACTTCGCCATGAGCTCCATCGCCAGCCTCACGGCTTCGTCGAACACGTCGTCTTTAGTACCGCCCAAGCCAGGCGCTGTATATACGTCCATCCCCACCGCCCGCGCCACGCCCCTAATCAACGCAACGCCGGCTATGGCGGCCGCCCTCACGTTGTACCTCTCCCTTATAGGCTCTATCTGCGGCATGTACCCGCCTCCCCTAAGCAGAATTGCATTTATCGGAAGCCTCCCCTCCATCCTCCTCGCCCTGTTGACCCCAAGCTCCCTCGCCGCCTCGGAGAAGCGCCTCGTAAGCTCGTTCACGGCCTCCGCCGTCAGCGCCGCCTCCTTGCTGGTCTCAAGCGGCTCAGAGCGCAGAAGCTTGGCGCCGACTTTATGCGGATCCGTGTCGCTTACTCTGTGGCTCACGGGGCCGCGTAGCACTAGAACACCCCTGTGTTCTACCGTGGACTTGTAGATAACCTCAACGCCGTATTTCAGTCCAATTTCCTGCCCGATCCTGTTGAGAACGTCCTCCACCGCCTTCGCCTCCTCCGGCGCGATGTAGCGCCCGGCACGCCTGTCAATAACAGTGCCCGAGTCGTCTATAGTGGCTAAGTTGGTCCTAAAAGCCACGTCCCCCGGCCTCAGCGCCACGTCGGCGCCCAGCGCCTCAAACGCGCCGCGGCCAGTGTAGTATTTATAGGGGTCGTACCCAAACAGCGCTAGGTGGGCCGTGTCGGACCCCGGCCTAACCCCCGGCGAGATGGGGTCTAGAATGCCACAGCTCCCTAGTGCCGTTAGATAATCGATGGCGGGTTTGAACGCCACATAAAACGGCGTCTTGCCGTCCCTCGGCCTGTCGCCGCCGCCGTCGAAGAGGATCCAGAGGACGCTAGGCATGGGTCTCCCTCTCAACCCACTTCAAGTATTCGGCATAGCCCGCCACTACGGGCAACGCTATGATCTCAGGCACTTGGTACGGGTGGATCGCCTTCACCTCTTTTATCAGGTCGTTGACCCTGTCGCTGGTTGTCTTCACTATGAGTAGCACCTCCTCTGCCTCTTCGATTTTCCCCTCCCACCAGTAGGTTGACGAGGTGGGTGTCATGTTTACGCAGGAAGCAAGCCTCTTCTCCAAGAGGTGTCTCGCGATTTTCCTCCCGTTTTCGCGGTCGGGAGCTGTGATGAACACTACCGTGTACATGGCGGGTTGTGGATGGTACTATAAATAATTTAAATACCGGTCACCATAATGTAGAGTGCAGAAGGAGTTAACCTACGAGGTGGGCGTTAAGCTCATAGATAGAATATTGCCAGAAAGCGATAGGGTGAGGAAGGTGTGGGAGTTGTTGAACAGCGATGTTGAGACGCAGGCTTATCTGAAGATGGCTAATGTCTTTGCGGTGCAGAGGCTTAAGTACAACGACCACGGCCCGGTGCATTCCAGAATCGTGGCCGGTAGCGCGTTGGCTGTGTTCAAGATACTGATTGAGAAGGGCTTCAAGCCTAGCGTCGTCACAGATGCGGTGGGGGATGTGGAGGACGCCATGGTCGTAACGCTGATGGGAGCGTATCTCCACGACATAGGTAACTCGATTCACAGGACCCACCACCCCATATACTCGGCGCTACTGACGGATAAGATCGCGGAGAAGATACTCTCTAAGGTGTATGGAAATGCGGAGAAGACGTATATGCTTAAGCAGGAGGTTATGCACGCCGTGTTTTGCCACGACGAGGCCTACATCTGTCTGAGCTTCGAGGCGGCCTGCGCCAAGATCGCAGACGGCACAGACATGTCGAGCGGCAGGGCGCGTTACCCCTACCGCATCGGTAAGCTGGATATACACGCATTAAGCGCCCTCTCTATTGAGAGGGTGGAGCTCATGCCGAACGAGGCGCGGCCGCTTGCCATAAACGTCCACATGAGCAACGAGACTGGCATCTTCCAGGTGGATACAGTGCTGGGGCAGAAGATCGCCACGTCGGGCCTCGCGCCGTATGTGGAGGTTAGGGCGTATGTAAAGGGCAAGCTACTTGCTGTGAGGACTTTCGAAACTACGCACGTGATTAGGAGCTGAGCTTCACAATTTTTGACACCCTTTCCAGGTCGCCTCTCACGACCTCGATGAGGAGCTTCAGCGTTTTGCACCTCGCCTCCCCCTCTAGGATAGGCAGGATCTTTACATAGACCTCGTAGACCCCCTCCGCTATTTTCTCGTCTAGCCTCGACAGCGCCGTCTTCAGCTGTTGCAGATCCGCGCTTTCCAGGGGGTCCCCGATTAGGACCATGCCCACGTGCTTCGCAGCGCCTTTCACGCTAAGGAGGTAGGTGGAGCCGTCCACCCCCACGTGCTCTAAGTGCTCCGGGAGGAGGGATATGTCCAGCTTCTCAAACAGCTCCCTCATGTGGGGATGGGAGAGCCGTATAAGCCTCTCGGCGCATGCCGACAGCTTCCCGGCGGTGGGGCACCTCAGGTCGCAACTTTCGCATTTGGGGTGCACCATCTTTAGGAGCTCGGCTGTGTACTTCAGCTCGTCGAATCTAATGCTTTTGCCGTAGGCGGCAAGGACGGTCTCCACGGCCTTCTCAAGCTCGGAGCAGTCCCCCGCCTTCTCCATGATCTCCTTCAAGACGCAGTTTCTGTGAACCAGCTCCCTGAGTCTTGTCTTAAGCTCGTCGGTCTTCCCCTCGGCGAGAAGCCTCCCGACTTCGACGGCAGCACCTGTGAATTTACCGGAGACAGCGAGCCCCAGCGAGCTGAGGGTAGGGGTTATGGTGCGGTAGAGGCTTTTTGACAGGCGGTTCTCCTCGAGGAACTCTGCGATGACCTCCCCCGTGCCTACCACGCCTTGTGTGTACTTTATGTACGCCTTCTTCAGAAGGCCCAGCAACCTGTCGGGAGGTATGCGGATATACCACGAGTTGAAGCGGCATCCGTCCCGTTGAAGCTCCTCTCTTAGTCTTCTGCACAGTTGCTCCAGGTCCTCCGCTGTGGCTATCTCCTCCTCGTGGTCGCCTACGCGGATAACAACCACGTCTAGTTGGTAGAGGGAGGTTAAAACCTGGCCCTCGTAGTATAAGTATCATCATATATAACTACCCGCGTCTCTCCATACGTGGACATTGTGGCTATCCTGAAGAGGGGGACCCCCGAGGATGTCAGGAGGGCCCTCGCCGAGGTGCACCGGCAGAAGGCCTTCTCCCTGGCGGACTCCGAATACGTCGCGGAGGAGCTGGAAAACGCCGCCAGGCACCACGCGCACCACATAGCGCTTATTTCCAGGATCATGCCCGATGTCGAGACGGATCCCGAGAGCGTTACGGGGCTCGACTACCGTCTGGCCAAGGCGTTTCGCGAAGGCGTTGAGAAATGCGGCGAGGTGCCCCCCGTGGAGGATAGATTCTTTAAGTTGGTTGTGGATGAGTTAAACAGGCTTATTAGGGCGCTTTGCGGTTAACTCCGAGTAGATGACGTATAGCGAGAAGGTCAACACGGCGACCACGGCCAGAGACGCGTAGAGGTGGAGCTCCCCCAGCTTGGCTATCAACGCAAACACCACGTAGGTGGCTAGGGCAAGGGCGGAGGTTA
>Ga0197144_100737_pt1 | contig 12330 bp, 7 predicted proteins | sample GBS85_MetaG_FD_148670 | JGI IMG/M metagenome (GOLD analysis project Ga0197144, IMG submission 148670) | Sediment microbial communities from Great Boiling Springs, Gerlach, Nevada, United States - GBS 85_MetaG | ecosystem: Environmental > Aquatic > Thermal springs > Hot (42-90C) > Sediment | place...
CTACAGCTCTCCCTCCAAGCCCTATAATCTTAGATACGATTTCCTTGTTAAGCTTACCAGCCATAACCATGATGTAGACTTCAAGCTCCTCAAGGGAGGTATACCTACTCCTAACGCCCTCAGGGGATATAACGAATCTAGGCTCAACACCAAACCTCCTAGAATACTCTGTAACAACATCACCGCCACCGTGAACGAGTATAACCTTCAAACCACCCCTCCATAGGTCAACAACATCGCTTACAATAGAGCTGAGGTTAGATGATAACACCCTTCCCCCAACCTTAACAACCAAGAGCTCCCCCTGCACACAGCTCACCTCAAGTTAGCAGAGTCCACACCTTTAGTCAAACCAGGTTATCCTAAACTCTAATAAACATGCATGTTACATCTGAAACAAGGAGCGTGTAATAGAGTTTTAAACTTAGTAGCCTCAATGGAAATGATAAAGATCTATGCTAGGAAAGACTACTGTTAAAACCCCACAACCCAGCTAAGAAGCCCTACAGGAGAGTGTTTAAGGGGATTTGAGAAGGCTATAGCTATTCCATAAGCTCTGGAAGTTAACTCTATGACATTTGATTTTATACTTAGCCTCCCTAAATGCTATAATAATGTTATTCTATGAGAATATGAGAAGTTACTCTATAAAGCTCTTAACATAAGGTCCATTACTGCTACGGGTTTCCTATACATCCTTTTAAGGTAACCTCTAACCATGGAATGATAGGAGCTCATAGCATCACAATTCCTATAATGCCATGTTTCAATGTGACCCCTTTTTAGCTAAGATTTAAGGTGTTACTCCTAGTGCCTATTAAGGTAACCCTTCTACAATTAGAATTCCTTACTATGCTAATGCTATGTGTTACTATATGGGAGCTCATAAGCTATTCTAAAAGTTAACCTCCTACAATGTCATTCTCAGGGTTACGTAGGAGGAGTTCTTAGCACTGTTATTCTAACGGTTACTTTAAAGTAACTCCTAGCATAAAGGATACCTATTGATGTAACCCCCATAATTCCGGGGTATTTAAAGTAACTCCTGATATGGGATGTTATTGAATGCTAAGCTAGGAGCTCCTAGAGGTTTAAGGCTTAGGGTTAGGGATCTCCAGCCATGTAACCTTGATCATAAGGGTTACTTTAACTATGAGCTCCTAGCTTAGCTATCAATTTCAAAGACTGGGAGGAGTTCCAATGAGATTCTAGAAGCTCTAATCCGGGAGTAGAGCTCTCGTCCCACCTCTAGAACTCTAAGAGCTAGCTCGTAGGCTACCCCCTTTTAGGGTTACCCACGGGACATTGCTACTCCTTCTAGTGTTATGCTATGAATTGCCTTTTAATATCTCAAGGTAACCCTAGCAATGGTTTGATATACCTTCTACTAAACCTAGACTTCGTCTTAAATAGAAATGATATTGATAAGGGTTACCTGGGAGACATGAAAACAAATGATGTAGAATGATGTTGAGGTTGTTCTATCATCGGCGCTCCTACGAGTTAATCTTAAATGAGGTATAGATGTTAACGTAGAGGTTATAGAAGTTTTAGATGCTATGATCTCGTTTGACGGCTTAGCTAAAGGTTACTTCAATAGGAGTTCATTAACATAGTTTTAGGGGTTACTCTTTGTATAGAAGCTAGTAAGCCTAATTCTAGGATATCATTAACCAACTCTTCCCCTCAGCTTAGCTCACACGGCAACCCTACAGGATACCTTAGAAGCATGTTAGTTCAAATGCTTCTCATTAAAGTAGCCTCCAGCTTATGATAGAAGTTACTTTGTATGAGCTCTTAAAGTAACCTCTTGTTTACTCTTAGATGCTAGCTACTTTTAAGGAGATCATAGCATAGCAAATTGTTTTTAACACATATGAATCCCCCGTAGAACTATGGAGAAACTGATACAAACACCCCTAGCAACTATGCCCAGCTTGGCTAAAGCTTCGATGACTTATACCGGAGCTCCTAATAATGGCATAGGGTTACCCTTAACCTGTTACATTAGGGGGCTCCCAGCCTAGCTACAACCGACTACTCTTAACCAGTCATAGTAACCCCTACAGGTTACCTCAACCCATATGCAATCGGCTAGCCTTAACAGGCATAGAGGCTTAGAGCTTAGCAGCTACCCTTAACCTGTATAGCAACCACAGCCCCTAGCAAAGAGTACCTTAGCCTCTATGGTGGGCTCCCAGCAAACAGGTTACCTTAGCTGGATATGGCGGTCAATATGGCTATTCATTCGTAGTAGCATATGAGTTGGCTAAGTTAAGGTTTAGACTAGATATCTACTACCAAGAGGCTATGAGTACTTGGCTAAGAGATTCGAGGAGCTTGGAAGTATTTATTATACGATACTTCCACGTAAGCCACTAGAACCTCTTTACTATGCATAGACGGGTTAAGGCTTTTATAGAGTCTACTAGATTCACTAAGAGAGACTACGACTTTATCTTCGCGTCTGGCTCAAATCTCTCTATCCCAGTATCTATTACCCTTAAGCTACCAAAAGGAATACCTATATACGTGCTCGAGGACATTATAGAAAACTATCTGAGCCTGCTAAGGCTGTTAAGATACTTGAAAAGTGGAGGCAGAAGTTCTACTTCACTAGGATGAGCAAAGAAAAGTGTACAAAATGGCATCATAGTGGGAGTGGTATATGAGCCCCTCTATACAAGCCTCGTGAAGATGGCTATGTGCTCGTGACTCTGGGAACTCTCGGTTCAGAGAGGTCTTCGACGCTGCTTAGCTATGAGAAAGCTGTTGTTCAAACAGGTGATATTGGTCCAGATGTCTATAAAAGTGGAAAACCTAATTGAGTGTTCTTCAAATATACAGAGGACTTCCACAAGTGACTTGCTGGAGTATCTGTAATTATTACACATCCGGGAACTACAGCTACTACTGCGAGGTTAGCTTATGGGGAAACCGTAATGCTCGTATATACAAAGAGACACTCTACACTATATCCACTAAGCGACGTGGCAAGACTAGCTGAGAAATTAATGTCGTATTCATATATGAAGTCACCCCTAAGAAACTCGCAGATGCGGTAGAAAAGCAATTAAACTCGAAAAGCCTACACTAGAAAGCGGCATATTCAAAGTTATGCTAAAGTATAAATACCTTAACCTCAATTTTCTAATTTAATGGAGGTTACAGTAGTATTTCAGCAATATCACCGCGTGGTATAAATGGTGATTATATATGAAAATAGCGGAGATTAAGATACTGAATAGGTCTGGTTTACATGCGAGACCTGCTACTAGGTTTGTTCAATTAACTAGTAAGTTTAAATCTAGTATTCAAGTCTGTAAAAACTCTAAGTGCGTTGATGCTAAGAATATTTTAAAAGTGCTTTCTCTAGGTGTTGATCATGGTGATTTAGTTGTAATTAAAATAGAGGGGGCTGATGAGGAAGAAGCTTATAGAAACATATTAGACTTGCTCTTAAACACACTACCAGTTGAGGACAGGTGATTAAATGATAGTCTTTAAGGGAATACCTGCATCAGAGGGCATTGCAATATCGCATATTTTAAAATATCAATCTAAAATGACTATAGAAGCTCCACAGGATTGTAAAGCTAGTGAGAGAGAACTGGAAAGACTTAATGAGGCCCTTGAAAAGTATAAAACACACATGAGTGAGCTACTAGGAATTATAGATGAGAGTGAAAAGGACTTAATACAAGCATATGTCTTAATGGCCGAGACACTTCTATACGAGGCCCGTGAAATCATTGAAAACAGCAATCTATGTGGAGAGCTGGCTCTTAAACAAGTACTTGAGAAGTACTTAGTATTAATGGAGGAGAGTGGTTCAGAGCTTATTGCTCTGAGGAAAAGTGACTTGGTAGACGTATCGCTGGCGATCTTGGAGTACATGCGCGGAGAAGTAGTATCTAGAGATAAAATTACTGCTAGAGATAAAATTATCGTAGCTGAGGAATTAACACCAACTCTTTTCTTTAGACTAAAAAGAGCTGGGATTAAGGGAATTATAACAGTTAAAGGAGGGGTAACTTCTCATGTCGCTATTTTAGCTAGAACATATGGTATACCGTATGTCATAGTACCCTCTCTGGAAGTGTTAAGCGTGAGTGATAATGCACTAGTAATAGTAGATGGTTTTGAAGGCAGAGCGGTTATTAACCCACCTAGTGAATTAGTAGAAGAGTACTCGAAGAAAGCAAGTGTTCTCAGCGAGCTTGGAGATGTTTTGAAAAGATACGCGTATAGAGTTGCTAAGACGCTAGATGGCTATAACATAGCTGTTCTCTGTAATATTGGTGGTATAGAAGATGCGAGAGTAGCTTCAACACAAGGCTGTGATGGTGTAGGTCTATTTAGAGTTGAATACCTCTATATGTCTACTCATCCGCCCAATGAGGATGTCTTAATAAACTCTTTTACGAGAGTAGCTGGGTTTTTCGAGAATAAACCCGTTGTTATAAGAGCACCTGATCTCGGAGCTGACAAGCCACCACCTTTTCTAAGTATTCGAGAAGACAATCCACTTTTAGGGCTACGTGGTATTAGATTACTACTGGAGTATAGAAGTGAAATATTAAAGCCATTCTTAAGAAGTTTTTTAAAAGCCTATGAGCAATATAATAATTTAAAACTCATGATCCCCATGGTCACGAAACCTAGTGAGGTTTACGAGTTTCTAGAATTATTAGAGAGTGTTGCTATTGACATAGGCTTTACTGATCTAGGTAAAGTAGAGCTAGGAATAATGATTGAGACACCAGCATCAGCGGTTTTTATAGATAAGTTTGCTAAAATACCTCTTCTAAAATTTGTGAGTTTTGGTACTAATGATTTAACTCAGTACATTTTAGCAGTTGATAGAACAAACCCCAAGTTAATGAACATGTATAATGAGCTAGAACCACCAGTTCTTAGAGTAATCGGAGAAAGTGTTGAAAAAGCTTTGAAGCATGGTTTAAAAGTAGAAATATGCGGAGAACTTGCTAGTAAACCAGTGGCTATTCCAATACTCTTAGTTCTAGGTTTTAGAATACTCAGTATTAATCCACGCTATGTAGGTTTAATTAAATATATAATTAGTAATTTAGAGTTAAAACAGTTTGAGCATTTAAGAGAAAAAGTATTAAATGCTGATAATGCTAGTGTAGTTGAAGATCTAGTAATAGGTACTCTCCGCGATTATAATGTTGATTTGAGACTAATACTCTTATTTTCTAAAACGCGCTCACCAATATAAACTCACAGTTCTCAACATATAGTTTTTAAGTAGTAAGGGCTAATAACTATATTATTGGTGAGGTTTTATGCGGGAACAGAAATATATGTACACGTTGGGAAAGCCACTAAGAGTTTTAACTGTGTGTGGTGTTGGACAGGGTAGTTCTTTAATAATGAAAATGTTTGTAGAAGATGTGCTTAAAGAACTCGGTGTACCTTCACGCGTTGAATCAGTTGAGATCTTGACAGCTAAGGCTGGTGGAGGAGATATAGTAGTGTGTTCTATTCTACATGAACCAGAATTGCGAGGTGCAGCACCCGTGGTTATAGGATTAAAGAGCCTTGTTGATAAGAAGGAAATGAAAGAAAAAATATCAAGGGCTCTTTTAGAAAAAGGTTGGATTAAAGTCGCTTAGAGCTTAACTCCCTAATATTGGAGATAATATTGTTTTTAGTAGCCATATAATGACATACCAGTCGGGGTCTGCGAGTGTAGCAAGTTCAGGTGCGTATGTTAGCGCAGGTAGTGTTAAAGCTTGACCTATAGCTAATATTCCGCCGTTTATAATACCTCCTAATATAGCGCCTTTCCACCCACCGCTTCTATTTCCAAATACAGCTGCAGCACCTCCAGGGAAGAATAGCATTATCATTGGTGGAACTATAATCGCAAAACCTGTAACTATGAACACGCTCATAAATATTAAGAATGTTATTAATCCACTAATAAAGCCAATAATTACAGCTGTTGGTGCTTGTGGAAACACAACAGGGCAGTCTAGCGCAGGCCTAGCCCCCGGAACAATTTTCATAGCAAATCCTCTAAAAGCTGGAACTATCTCAGCGATAAATATCCTCACACCAGTAAGTAAAATTACTATTGAAACAGCAAATCTTACACCAGTAAGTAAAGCCCAAATTATTGGGTTTAAATCACCAACAAGGGCTACGACAGCATCTGGATTTACACCATAGCCTATTATAACCGCAATCATCATTACTAAGCCAAGTACAATGATAGTGCTCACAGCATAGTCTTTAAAGAACGATAAGCTCTTAGGTAGACTTATAGCCTCTGTGCTCTCCTCCGGCTTTCCAACATATTTACCAAGTTTATATGCAAGCCAAGCTGCTAGCGAAGATGTATGTCCAAATGCTATTTCATCAGCGCCCATAACAGCTCTCATAGCACCATGTATGTATGCTGGCTGAAGACTCCAGTATAAAGCCATGATAATTGAGCCTATGCCGATTACAACTGCGGGCGAAGCTCCTGGATTAATTGTGAGAATTGTGGCAGTAACTGTGAGTGATACCCACCACATTAAATGCCCCGTTAAATATACAAATTTAAGTCTTGTAAGTCTAGCTATTAGTAAGTGTATTATGAACGCTATAGTCATAATTGTGACTGCGTAACTACCATAATCTGCAATTACCTTATCTAGTGGTATATAGCCAGGTGAATATTTGGGTGAGACACCTAATGCAGATCGTATGAGTTCCTGGAAGTTCAATAATTCTTGTACAAAGAGAGATGCACCAGCAATCATCATTGCAACACCAATCATTACCTTAGCTGTCCCCATTACAAGCTCGTCAATAGGCTTTCTCTGCAAGAGTAAGCCTATGAAGGCTATTAGACCTAGTAGAATTACTGGTTGTCCAAGAATGTTCCGGCCAATCCAGACTAGAACATCGACTACCAATGAGTACACCTCGCCTAATAAAAGTTCATAGTTGAGGGTATTTAAATTTTAAAACATGGATTTGCAGGCTTGTAGTGCTTAGATTAAATGTTTACGGTTATTTTACATCATTTTGTGTATGTATCCTAATAATTTCTATGATCTCTTCTGGTGAAGACGAGTTTCGTAGTTTTTCTACTAAATTTGGCGTGCTTAGTAATTCTGCGAGTTCTTTTAAAATACCTAAGTGACTTGTCTTGTCTATAGCAGCAAATCCTATTACTACATACACTGGGTCATTTGGAGAACCAAAATTTACGCCATTTTTAACTACCAGTATACTAAGACCTATTTTTCTAGCACCATCTTCAGGTCTCGCGTGAGGTATTGCAACACCAGGCGCTATTACAGCGTATGGACCAAGTTCTTCTGTAACCTTAACCATAGCATCGATATATCTTTTTTCAACAACACCGTCTACCGCAAGTAGAGATCCAGAAAGCTTAATAGCTTCAATCCAGTCTTCTACAGACTCTACGATCATAACTCTACTACCAATAGCTCTATACAAGCTAAGTTGCTCTGAGTTCATCTAAACATCCCTCTTTAATAACTAATTGTGTTTTGTAGGGTGTGTTTAGAGTGTTTTTATAACATTTAAGTATTTCATCACATATTCCTCGTTCCTCTCAATACCACCTGGTATATTAGCGCTAACCCATACCTCTGGTTCAACTCCTCTTTCAAGAAGCTTCTCTATGGTTCTAATATTAAGGAGTTGTAGTATAAACGCGTTAATTATCGTGGATACAGGGGCTACCCTAACTCCTAGTTCTGGTATCTCATAAACAGCATCTCCCTCAGGAACTTTATTATCTATTACTACATCTGAAACCTCGTAGAGCTTTTTACCCATGGGGTTTTCTGGTGGAACACGCTTTGAGAACTCTAGTGAAGTTATACCAATAACACTGAGACCATATCTCTTTGCATTAACAGCCATCTCTACTGGCACTGCGTTTTTACCAGAATTTGAGATAACTATGAGCACTGAGCCTTGTCTTGGCTGAAGAGATTTTAATAAAGCATCAGCATATCCTGAAACACGCTCAATCAGGGTACTCTTTAATGCACCATTAAAACCCGAAATTGAGAGATCTAGGATTGGATATACTCTAACTAAACCCCCAGCTCTATAAAACATCTCAAGAGCCATCATCATTGAGTGACCAGTACCAAATACATATATGAAACCATCGCCTAGGAGTGTTTGGGTCATTAGATCAGAGGTCTTCTCAATACTTACGTACTCCTCATCTAGAACTCTTTTTAATAAACTCATAACATTATTAAAGAAATTCTCATATGACTTAAAACTCATACACTCACCCCACACACCTACTAACATTATAAATGTATGTAAATTCCTACAGGTAAAAGTTTATGTTATGAAAACACTAGCATACTAGCGGAGAAAGGCAAGATCACAATCTCTTAAAGACCCTTTACCTGAGACACCACTTATATCTAACAAGATGTTCTTGAACGCCTTCGAGCAGGTACAATTCTAGGAAGTAATAAAGAGAGCAGAACAAGGTAGTTATAGAGATCAACTGTGACGACCAAATCATTCTATGTAGTTTCACTTCTCTAGGCATCCATGCCCTTAAAGAACTATTGTCTCCTTTAAGGGAATTAATCGTCCCCCACGTCAATATTTGATTCATATTTATCTTCTGCAGGATTATTGAGATCGAGATCCTTTTTACCTATACTTTACAATTAACTCTCTGTTCATATGTTTAGGGGTAGACGACTTCTCCACCTATAATTGTCTTGTCGATATTGAGATCTTGGTCTACAATTACAAGGTCGGCTAGATAACCTGCTCTTATATCTCCAACTTTACTCAAATTAATGCTTTTAGCCGGCGTATAGCTTGACATTAATACCAGATCTCTAAAGCCATAACCTAGCTTAAAGACATTTTTGACAGCTCTGTCCATAGTCAAAGTGCTCCCAGCTAGTGCCCCGGTATCTGCAAGTTTACATACACCGTGCTCGACGATGACTTTGAGCCCACCGAGATCGTATGTTCCATCAGGCATGTCAGTAGCTACTATAGAATCTGTTACTAAGACCACTCTTCTCGGGGATGCGTATTCAATGATCATTTTAACAACTGAGGGGTGTATGTGTATGAAGTCTACTATGATCTCTAAATATACGTTTGGTGACTCTAGGAGCGCTACTACTATGCCTGGATCTCTGTGGTGAAATCTCCTCATACCGTTAAATAAGTGTGTAGCTTTAGATACACCTAATTCAATGCTCTTTAAACCCTCTTCATAGGAGGCATTAGTGTGACCAGCACTCACAGTAATACCTAAACTCCTAACATAAACAATAAATTCGCTAGCACCTGGTAATTCAGGTGCACTAGTTACTTGTCTAATAGTATTACCTGAAGAGTCTACTAGTTTTTTAAACTCTTCAATACTGGGTAGACGAATATAAGTCTTGTTCTGAGCGCCTGCAACCTCGGGATTTATGTAGGGGCCTTCAAGGTGTACTCCCAATATTCTAGCGCCATATTCACTTCTCCACATACCCATAGCTTCCCTGATAGCACTACAAGCCTCTACAAGAACTTCAAAGGGGGCTGTAACAGTTGTAGCTAAGAAACCAGTAACTCCATGTCTAACATAGTACTTAGCCGCCTGGAGAATACTACTAGGCTCTCTATTAGCTGTGAAATCTAATCCTCGAATACCATGTGTGTGAGTATCTATAAAACCTGGCATAACTATAAGTCCCTCAGCGTTAATCGTAGCTCCGGCAAGTCCTGTATAAGGCTCTTCATTAACCTCTACTATTAAGCCATCTTTTATCAGAATATAAGCATTTTCAATTACACGCTTAGAAGTAACAATTCTACCACGTCTCACAATAAGACTCACACACACCACCATCAATATCAGTAAGCTAACTAGGATAATATTATTTCAAAATTTCACGCGTATAAAGACGATACTAAGCTAAAAGTAAGGTTTAAAGAGATAAGCGCCGGGGCAGGATTTGAACCCGCACGGGGTTGGCCCCCACCGGCTTAGCAACCTGGTTGCACCCTAGTTTCAGATTTCCCACTCAATTTCAAACGAACTGTATTTGATATCCGGCGTAGCGAAAACTCGAGGACACGATGATTTGAGACGTTACACTGTGCGGGTCTGAAGTGGTTTTGCAGTTTTCCAGCCCCGATGATGCGCTTTCCTTTATTAAGCTTCGCACCTGCTGGGCGTTAAGCATGTAGAATTGCTATAGAGTTAGAGTAGCGTTTCTGGGATTATTTGACGAAAGATAGAGGGGTGCATGAGCTGACTGCGAGGTTCTATTTAACTACCTTAGGAGGCTTGAGGGAGGGAGATTAGCTACGGCCTTACCTAGGAATATGTAATAATAAATGGGCTGTGAAGGCCGTGAGAATATACTTTTAACTACCTCTGCATGCTAGAGGCTAGTTAACGCCAGCCCTCCTAGGGCTGAAGCTCTCTGCTAAAGGCAATCGGTTAACGCTGAGGGTAGCATGCTACTTAGCAGAGCTAGCCATACCTGGAAGCTCCCTAATGCTGGTAAGGGTAACCGCCTTTGGGCATGGGAGTTACCTTACCAGTAGGGGGCTAGCAGGCTACCAGTAGGTTGGTGAAGACTCTAGCCCCTAGAGACATTACTCTCAGCTCTATGCCCTTGTAGGGGCTAGCTAAGGGCTGGAGCTCCTGTATGAGTCTAGCCTCTGCTTGGTAAGATTAGCCGAAAATGAGTTAACGTAATCTGGAGGAGTTACCTTGGCTGGTTAAGGTAACCTATGGGCTGAACTCCCCTATCATACCTTGGCTACTATGTGCTGTGTTGCTATGCTACTATGGTAACCCTTGCTAGGAGCTCTCAGCCATAGAGAGGCTGAAGCCACACTCCCACAGATGGGGGAGCCCAAGCTATATCCTCTGCTAGGAGGCTGTGCTGCTAAGAGCTGTTGATAAGAGAGTTGGAAAGTGTATGGTGAGATAATTGTGTTTCACAGTCCCACCATGTGTATATAGTATATATAGTGTATACTATCAATAGAGCCCATAACCCGGCTCATATAAACCCCTCCGCTTTAATCCTAGTTACTAGCGGAAGAGTGGTACTCTCAAATTGGAGGGGATAAACCTTGAAGCCGATTTGAACCCCCAAGCCTGCTTCCAGGCTCCCGTGCTTAGATTCCTTCTAGTACACGGGAGGCTTAGGGGTAGCCTAAAGCCCTTTTGAGAACACCAGCCTGTAGCTCCCCCTTCCTAGCCTTTTGGTTTGCTGTTTTCTTTCTAGAGGGGTTGTGTCTCAGAAAATTTCTGGGCACAAATGCTTCTAGCTAAGGCATAGCATTATATATCATGTTAATGCCCTAGAGCTCCCAAAGATGGAATTAAACGATAGGGTATAGCCTAAAGGCTCCTAGCATAGAGGTTGCCTTAAATGAAATCAATGACCGAACCTTCTGTAAAATATGGGGAGTAAAGAGACTTATAAAGGATGCTCTCAGATAGAGAGCTTATATAATTAAATGAAGTAGCATCTAAGCTTAACACATATAAACCCTATAGATTTCACCTCTATAAACAGTAATTGGATTCAAAGCTTAACAGGATGTTCCGGAGCTAACCCAATAACCTCCAACAATCTTCATTACAGCTAAAAAGCGTATCCTAAAGCATATAGTACAGCTAACACGTTTATCTTTAATAAATACTATTAAAACCTTTAGGTTTAGAGAAATAGAAACAAAACATCCCGTAGGAGACCATGGGAAGTTCAAAACACTACATGAACTGAAGCTTAAATACGTTTCCTGGATACCCTATCCATCAAAAGTGTCCTTACAGCACACAATTGAAAATCCCATGTGACAACAGGGGAAAGTCATGAGAGAGGCAGGAGAAACATTTATAAACCCGGTAGACATTATAATCATGAAGAATCCGGTATAAGGGAGTTGAAAGTTATGCTGGCTTCAGTGGGGGTATTCTTAGGCCTAGTGTCTCGTCGAACCCCATTGCTATGTTGAACGCCTGTACTGCCTGCCCTGCCGCCCCCTTGACCAGGTTGTCTATGGCTGCGAAGCCTGTAACCCTAGCTATCCTCTTCTCTACCGCGAAGCTTACGTCTGCGAGGTTGCTCCCTATAACGTATTTTGGGTCTGGGTAGCCTGGTGGTAGCCCTTTTGTTATTCTTATGAACGGTTCGTTTGAGTAGGTTTCTACATATAATCTTAGGATCTCCGTGTCGTCCACGTTTTTGTTTAGCCATGTGTGCGCTGATGCCAGGACACCTCTAACAGAGCTTACAGCATGCGGTATTATTGACACTTTCACCTGCCTTC
>Ga0197144_100738_pt1 | contig 12329 bp, 6 predicted proteins | sample GBS85_MetaG_FD_148670 | JGI IMG/M metagenome (GOLD analysis project Ga0197144, IMG submission 148670) | Sediment microbial communities from Great Boiling Springs, Gerlach, Nevada, United States - GBS 85_MetaG | ecosystem: Environmental > Aquatic > Thermal springs > Hot (42-90C) > Sediment | place...
TTCCCAAGGTGGGTTGCAGAGGATGACATCAAAGCCACCTTGAGCGAAAACTTCAGGGAACTCAAGTTCCCAATGGAAGAAGCGATGTCGTTGGGCAAGTTCCCAAGCGTAGCCGATAACATCGCCTCGGACAGAACCTTGCGAGCGTATGAAACTAAAAACCGTTGCGCTTGTCGGGATGCGATGTTGGTTTTCTTGGGTGATGTCGGCAAAGAAGGCAGAAGTCCAAAGGTTGCAAAGGGTTTGCAACCGCCACCAATTTTTGCTTTCCTGCAATTCCCGATAGCGTCTTTCCTTCTCTCGGATTTGTTCTGGCTCATCGTCGGGCATTTCGCTGAATTGGCTGAGGGTTTCGGCGATTTGCTTTAGCCCTTCGTCAAATTCCAAAGCCAACTGGTGTTTGTGTTTCCTTTCGTTGCGATTTCGCTTTTTCAGTTGGCTGGCAATCTTTTTGTCGTCGCCTGCAACAGGGTCATAGGCTTCGTCAGGGATGCCATCTTCAAGGGCGTCAAGTGAAAGGACACCGACGAGGCTATCGCCGCATTTGATTCGGTGGTCAAGGAAGGCTAAGGGTTTGCCTTCAGCGTGGCTTTCAATCCAGAGGGCGACTTTGCAAAGTTCAACGGCGAGTGGGTTTTTGTCCACACCATAGATGCAATGTCGGATTACATCCCTTAAGGCAATTCGGTAGGCTTCAGGGTTTGGCTGTTCTTCACCTGTCCTGATTTTCGCCAATTCGGTTGCAAGTCGTCTCGCTGCTGCCAAAAGGAAGTGCCCTGAACCGCAAGCAGGGTCAAGGATTTTGATGGAAAGAACGGCTTTTTCGGCGAGTAGCGAATCAGGGGGTTTTCTTCCCTCTCCCCCTTCCCCTCTCCCAGTGGGAGAGGGGATAATAGGGGTGAGGGCTTCAAATCTCCCAGTGGGAGAGGAGCTAACAGGGGTGAGGGCTTCCAAGATTCGCTGAAGAACGCTTTCTGGGTCATTGAGGACTTCCTCGTTGCGGAATGTCAAGATGCGGAAACCTTGTGCTTCAAGTTCCCGTTTCCGAACTTTGTCGTATTCTGTCTGTTCGGGTCGGTCATGGACTGAGCCTTCCAGTTCAACAATGAGGCGGTGTTCATGGCAGTAGAAGTCAACGATGTAGCGACCTATGGCATGTTGGCGTCGGAATTTCAACCCAGCCAACCTTCGGTCTCTCAAGCATTCCCAAAGCAACTGTTCAGCATGCGTCATCTTTTTCCGAAGTTCACGACATAGTTGGCGAATATCGTCTGGCAACTTCAAAATCGGGCGCCCAAAGGTGTCAACGCCGTGATAGGGTGTAGATTGTGCCATTCGCTTTACTTCTTCAAGCCGCTCCTGCAAAACAGGTTCAAGGGCGCTTTTGATGAGTTCGCCCACAAGTTCACGAGGGGTGTAGTAACTGCCCGTTGATTTGCGCTCCATTCCTGCAGGGATAAGTTCAAAGACCAATTTGCCTGCTTCTTCCCTGAAAGTCGGGTGGAAGTCTAAAAGGCTCTCGTAAATGCTGCCCAACTCTTCAACATCCAATTGAGCGTAATTGACCCGCTGCCATGGAGACCTTTCATCGGGCTTGAACCAGCAAAGATACCAAAGAGCCCTGAGCAAGTCAGCGTTGCTGACTCTGGCGTCATTGATGGCATCAGTTCCTGAACGGCTGAAAAGGTCACCGTTGAGCGGTGCCACGCCAAGCAATTTGGCTTTTTGTTCGTCGGCAAAAATTTCAAAAGTCTTTTGCAAGCCAATCCACAAATCATCGTGGTGTTCAACCCAAGCGCTTTTGACTTCGGTCAGTCTGCGAAGCCTTGATACGGAGTAGAAGTCTCTGTAAACCGAACTGCCACCAATTAAGTTACGCTCTTCGGCAACCAAAAGGAAGAGCAGGCGATAGATGAGCCGCAGAAGTTGCTGGTAAAACCCTTCGGGCTTCAGTTCACCGTTGCGAACCTTTTCCCTCAGGTGTTGGTTTTTCGGGTGCTGCAAGAGTGCCGTTCCAAGGATGTTGAGGGCTTTTTCCACTCCATCCCTTAACTTGTCGCGAACCCTGTTCCCTTGCTCAATCGTCTGGCGGTAGTAACGCTCTAAAAGGCATTCAGGGGCATCGGCTAAAGACTTTGGCAGGCGGGAACGATGGACGAGGCGGACGAAAAGTTGGAAGTCGGCAAAGAGTTCGTTAGCAAACATTTCCTGCAAGTTGAATTCAATGAAGGCTTGGCGGGCAAGGTATTGGCTGTCACGGAGTAGCCTTAGGATTGCGCCGTTGGTCACAATTGCCCAAAGGTGTTCGGTTCGGTTGAGGAAATCTTGGACATAAGCGTGTGGAGACATGCGAGGACCAAATTGTGGCAATCGGTCAAGGCTTTGACGGATGCCGACGATGTGAATGAAAGGCGCTTCATCGGAAGGTTCAGCGCGGTGGGAGAGGTGGTAGCGGCGACCGTCAACCTCAATGGCTTCGCGTTGGTAAGTCGGTTGGTAGCCGAGCAGTTCAAGTAAGGGAATGACGAAGCGGTCACGGGTGAGGGATGTCGCAGGGTCATCCTGTGGCAGCGCTTCCAACCGACTTTGAAAACTTTCCCAAAGTTCCCTGCTTCGGTTCCAAAGGAAGGCTAAATGGTCGCTGAAAGCCGCCTCGGATGAAAAACCAAAGTTTTGAGGTCGCTGCCCTTCGGCTTCGCCGGCGAAAATTTGCTCTATCAAGTCACCACCCAACAAGCCTCCTTCAACCTTCAAACTTGGGAAACGAGGCATGCCTATCACCTCCGTTTTGGGCGGACTGAATGACAGCCATAAATCTTTGTTTGACAAATTGGCTTGGGTAGTTCAAAATGGTGAGTGGCGAACGACTGAAGGTGACGAAGTGACTGGAAAAAGGCAAGGTGGGGGAAGGGTGCTCAACCGTGTCAGGAGGGTTTATGCAACTAAAAGGGCAAGGGAGCACATGGCTGAAAAGCATCAGGTGACCTGGGATGAAGTTCTTGAGGCTCTTGAAGCGAAACCAGCAATCTACCGCACTTACCCTTCCGAAAGCGGAGAAAGGCGCTATATTGCTTTCGGTCGCACTGAAGCGGGAAGACCTTTGGTGATTGTTCTGGCTTTGGAAAAACCTGACACCTTTCGGGTCATAACGGCTTACGAACCGAAAGGCAAAAAACAACTGCGCCGTTTTAGGCGAAGGGAAAGGTGAAATGAGATGGCGAAGCGAAGACGACCCGTCATACCGAAGTTCAGCAGCGAAGAGGAAGAGAGAGCCTTTTGGGAACAAGTTGATGTTGATGAGTTTTTGGAAGGTCCTGCCGATGACATCGTTTTGGAACTGAAACGGCGAGGTAGGAAGCGAGTGGTGAGTGGCGAATGGCAAATGGGTAGGCAAAGGAAGGTCACTTTGAGTTTGGATGAGGAGTTGCTTGGTCAGTTGAAAGAGGCTGCTAAGCGAAGGGGGATTAGTTATCAAGCGCTGGCGCGAGAGATTTTGAGGCGTGGCTTGGAAATGTTGGCTAAGTGACTTCATGCGAACTTCAGCGCTCACTGATTATCACCTCCCTGGCACGAGGACATAGACTGCCAAAAGTTCTGGTGGATGAGGTTTGACGGTAACGGGCGACTCTTTCAGCAATTTGCGAACTCGCCTGTGAGCATCTTGAAGTGCTTTCGCCCTCTGTTCAACGATGCGTTGAATTTCTTCCCGTCTTTCCTGCCACAATTTCAGAGCCTCTTGAACCCATTCAGTTTGCTCTTCTGCCGACATGTTCATTGTAGGCTTAGCGGTGTCCAGCAATTTAAGGGCTTCATCGGTCACAAGCCAACGAACTTCGGAAAGACCTTCTGCGCCTATGACCAATCCCTCTTCCGCAAGCATAGGTTGCTTGCCCTCTTCCTGTAACAAGAAGCGAAGGTGCATGATGAAAATGCTCGTCAGTTTTTGGACGGCGTCGGTAAAGAAAGCACCGCACCTTCGTGCGGGTGCGTTTGGTGCATTGTCAATGGCGTTTTCAAGGATGTAGGTTGCAAGGGCAACGACAAGCGGGTGATTGCGACCGATATAACTTGCACCTTCTGGCGGCGGTGAAGTAAAAGTGATTTTCCAAGTCCCATCAGATGGAATTTGCTCTGGTGGCAAGTTGATTCGGTCACGGATGGCAGAAGGCAGCCTTTCAAAGTGAAGTTCCCAAACATCGTTACTGAGGCGATTAACCGTTACGCCCAAGCGCTGACATGCGTCCAAAACGAATTGCCTAACTGCGTTAGGGTCACCCAGAACGCTGTCCATCTCCTTCAGTTCCCGCTCAACCTCTTCTGGCTTCAAAGCCCTTTGAGCGAACTTTGTTCTGCTCTCTTTCTCCCTTTGTGCCACCCAGTTCCACCTGTGGTGCAGTTCCCTAACTTCGGACAGTTCCGATTCAAAGAGCGGAAGTTGCTCAAAAGTGGGGAGAGAAGCGTAACGGAGCAAAAGGGCTCGGACTATGGCTTCAGTAACGCTCTCACTGTCTCCGGGAATGGGGACAGAAACCCCTGTCGCACGGTAAATCTCCCTCGCTTTGTTCAGCAAAACCCTCAAAACAATTCCGTCAACTGGATTGTCGCGACCGTAAAGCAAAACGCTCTTGACTTTCTCTGCGGGTTGACCGAAACGGTCAACGCGACCATCTCTTTGCTCAAGTCGGTTTGGGTTCCAAGGCAAGTCGTAATGGACAACTGCTGTGAAGTGTTCCTGCAGGTTGATGCCTTCGCTCAAGCAATCAGTAGCGACCAAAACCCGCTTTCTTTGTTTCGCCAATTCCTCAACACGGCGAATCCGTTCGTCTTCAGGTAGGGAGCCTGTTACCGAATAAACAGCCACATCCTCTGGCAAATGCTTCCTTAACCCTTCAGCCACATAATCGGCTGTAGCGATGTAACGGCACCAAACGATGGGATGAAAACCCTCACTCAAAAGGCTGCGGATAACTTCAACCAGTTTGGTGAGTTTTGTGTCTGCGTCGGTATGCTTTAGTGCTGCTGCCATCTTTGCAAACTCCCTAAGTTTTCGTTTTTCGCTCTCGGACAAAAGTTCTGCTGCTTGTGTTAATTCTCCCACCCTGTGGCTCGGTTCAGTGTCCACGGCAGCCTCTCGTTCCGTTGGGTCAAAAATGGTCGGGTCGTAACCTGCTTCATCGTTTTCTTCCGCAATGCGCCCGCCGTGAGCCATCAGTGTTCTTTCGGCAGCCTCTGGGCTGGACATAACGCAACGAAGGATTGCCAAAGCGTTCCAGTAGCACAACTTTTGTCTCCAACCTCTCTCCTCCATTCCGCGTCGGACTAACCTTTGAGCGAATTGGAAAACTTCGGTGAAAAGTTGCTTGTAGGAGGGCGATAGGGTGTAAGTTACTTCCAAAAGTTCTCGCTCTGGAAACTTTGTCTCCTCTCCGAGCCAACGACGGACATCACCGCGGCGGCGTTGGATGAAATGGCGAACCAACTTGTCCATATGCTCCTGTTTCAACTCGGTCAAATTGTATTCGCCAAATTCTGGGTCAAGCAAGGCTAAAAGCGAGCGGAAAGATTCCTCAACACCGCTGTGAGGTGTCGCAGTTAAGAGAACCATGTGGCGGTTAGGGTCTTTTGCAATTTCTTTGAGCAACTCGTGGCGCTGCTGTTGTGCCCGGTTTTGACCGGGTGGTTGAGCGGCGCCGTGAACTTCGTCAACGATGACGAATTCCGGACAGTGCAACAGGAAGTTGTCCCTGTGCCTTTCCATCTTGGCGTAATCAATGCTTACGACGATGGCATTAAAGTAGCCGAAGATAGATTCACCTGATGGGATTTCCCTTTCCAACCGAGCGACCGTTCCTGAACGAATGACAACAGCGGGAATGTGGAACTTCTCCCAAAGTTCTTTTTGCCACTGCTCGCAAAGGTAAGGCGGGCAAAGGACACAAAGGCGCTTGATTTCACCTCGGTCCAACATCTCGCGGGCAATTAATGCTGCTTCAATGGTCTTTCCGATACCGACATCATCGGCGATGAAAAGGCGAATTGGGTTGAGCCGAAGTGCCATCATCAGAGGGACGAACTGGTAGGGACGAGGGCGAAAGGAAAGTTTGCCCAGACACCTAAAAGGACCTGCTCCGTCCCTCAAAAGCAACCTTGAAGCGTTCCACAAAAGACGCGCTGAGACAAGGTCAGCAAAACCGCTTGTTGCCTTTGGGTCAATCTCGGGAAACCTTGCCTCTTGCAAATCTCTGCCTTCCAGTGGCAAGTAAATGCCGCAAGTTTCTTCTTCAGTCCCACTCAATGGGCGCAAAAGCAAAATTTCTTCGTTATCTGATGGAAGCACGACCCAAATCCTGTCCCTCACGCGAACCAGCGCTCCAGGCTGAAATAGGGGCATCATCCTTCACTCCTTTTCCAAAATTTCCTGCAACCACGCCTTTAACTGCGGCAAATCAAATTGCACAGTCCCATATGACACTGACATTTTGCCTCTCACTTTGAAGTAAACACATCCTTATAGCCACTCACTTGCTCTTCCAAATCGCGGTCATATCGGATGACGATGACGCGATAACCTCTCTCTTTCAACCGACGGCGAATCTCTCTGTCCTTGGCTTGCTGTTCGGGTAGGTCGTGAACAGCGCCGTCGCAGAAAACGCAAACATTCGGCTTGTAAAAGAAGTCCGCTTCGCAGGAAACTTTTGGGATGTAACGGCGGACATCGTCAGGCAGCCTCAGGCGTTTCTGATACAAGTAGTCTAAGAAGCGACGCTCTAACTCCGATTCTGGGTCAGTTCTGTTGCGCAAATACTCATATTGCTCATCATAGGAAGGGAAAGCGTTCGTGGTTTGAACGCGGCTTTGAGCGAGAAGAAGCAAGAAATCTCTCACAGCGCGGCGGTTTAGGCGGAGATGGTCTAACTGGTTGTTGTAAGACAGCAGGCAATCGTAACAGGCTCTTGCACAATCAGGTCGTTTATCTTCGCCCGTTTGTGGGTCAAAGTGACAAACCTGAAGGGCTGCTTGTGCAACTTGAGCGAGAGTATCTGAAGAAGAAATCAATTTCTTCAAAACGCCCATGCTTCCTTCTGTTGCCTCCCAGAACAGAATCCTTCTATTTTTGCCCTGGCCAACTCTCTCCGCTGCCAACTCGTTCTCTTCCAATTCAAATGCCACTTGCATCCCCCTAAGAAGCGCATATTGAAGCGATGCCCAAAACTCTTCACTTCTTCCTTCAAGTTCAGGTAACCCAAACAGCAAAATGTCGTGAGTGTCTTGGACAAAGATTCGGACGGTTAAAGTTGGGCGCTCGTGGGTTTCTGGGTCTGGGACATCGCTCTCTTCAACTTCAGGGAGTTTCGCCCAGTATCCAGTTGCTTGCTCAATTCCAAAACCGAAATCTTTAGCGATGCGCCATCGGTGGTTGATGCGAACCAAAGAAGCGGCGGCACCGTAAACCATTGTTGCTAACACTTCATTCCCTCTTCCAAAAACTGTCGCAGAAATGCATCGCTTCTTGCCATCGTGACCTGGAGCGAAGCGGAAATGCGTCGTCACTTCGTAGCCATAGCGAAGCCTTTCCTCTTCATCGCAGAAAATTCGTTCTACCCGCCAAGCAGCGACATTAGTCATTTCAAACAACCTGTCAGTTGCAATGCTATTGCTGCCATCCAAGACAGACCCACAATTTGAGCAGATGCTCGCATCAGCCTCTGGACCTTCATGGAAGTAACCGCATTCCAAGCACCACTTGGCTCGTCTCAACCTTGCTTCAATCCCGCCAGGTGGAAGAAAGGAACGGACAACGCGATACTTTGCGCCCTCGTGGTAAAGGATGTTTCTCGGACCAAACTCGGTGAGCGCTAAGAAGCGAGGGCGGGAGATGAATTCACCTTCACCATAAGGGACAAAAGCCCTCAAAGGCAAGCGAGGGAAATTGTAACCCGGCAAGAATCCCTCACTGGCAAGGTAGCGGTAAGGGTAAAAATCTGATTCTTCAGGTTGGGTTTCAACTCGCAAAAGCAAATTCCTTTGCCTGAGCGCCTCTTTTTGCCTCCTTTCTGCTCTCGCTTGCCTTTCCTTATCTCTAATTGCTTGTCGCAATTCCTCATTCGCCAGCCTAAGTTCCTGTTCCGCGATGCGATACAGTTCCCTCCAACGGTCAAAGGCTCTATCAAATTTTTCTGGTGCTTCTCTCAACTGTCGCTCCAGCCAGTCTCCTGAAAACCAATCCGTCGTCTCTAAATCTGACAGCAAATCTTGGAGGACTTGCCGACACTCATCAAGGCAGGCTTTCAAGTTCTGTTCAGACAGTTTGATTTGCTGACATACTTCGGGTTTCAGCGGGAAATTGGCTTCCTCGTTCAATTCCAACACGCTGTCCACACTTTGCCCTAAAGAGACACCTGTCTTTGCAAGCCAAATGGCATGGACATGTGTTGCAATCAAATCTTCATTGGTCAAATCCAAGCGAGGCGGTCGGACACGACCTGCCACCATTTCCTCCCTGTGGCGGAAGAAGTATTGGTCGTGTGAGTTCCCGAAAGCAGCGTAGGTGAAAACGAGGGCAGGTCTACCTGCCCTTCCTGCCCTCCCACTCCTTTGAGCGTAGTTAGTAGGTGTCGGCGGGACATTTCGCAAATGGACAATGTGCAAATCTCGGATGTCTATGCCTAATTCCATCGTCGGTGAACAAAAGAGGCAGGGCAATTCTCCCCTCCTGAATAATTCCTCACGCTGTAGCCTTCGTTCATAGGCGACTTGGGCTGTATGTTCGCCGCTCCAAAATCTCTTCAGGTTCAGTCCAATGTCACTGTAAAGGTTTCGGAAGAAATCGTTTATAGCCCTTTCCACTGCCTCCCTTAGTGCTTCAATTTGCCTCTCCTCACGCAAAACATCTGTCGGAACCTGCCCATCACCTTGTCGCCACAAAATCGCTGACCATTTCACCCTGAAGCGTTGAACTCCGTTTCTCCCGGTTTCACTGTGGACGATGCCATAACTTCGCAGTTGTTCCATGACTTGTCTGATGAAATTCTCATATTGCTCTGCGTCCAAGTAAACCCCACGCTTTGCCGCAAACCTTCGGATGTCTTGTCCTATTCGGCTTCGGAAGGAGAGACTTCTTTCACTCGCACCGGGTGAACCTAATACAAACCAAGTTGGAAGTCGTAACGAATCGTTTTCGTCAAACCATCTTTCGCTCAAGTTTTCCAACGCCCTGTCTCGGAACCGCTTTGGATGATCACCCTTCAGGAAATGGGCTTCAATTGCTAACCATTGCCTCATTCTGTCCAAAATGCTGCGCAAAAAATCGTAACGCTCAGTTGGCGACAGGTTCTCCATTAACGGCACGCCTTCCCATTTGCTTTCGTCTTCACTTAACTCTTTGAGCCCACAGTATTCCACCCGCAGTAATCCCACTTGTTCAAGGTTAGGCATCGTCACCCGTCCACCGTAGCGCAAGTCTTCGTAAATTCTGTAGGTGAGCAATTCCTTGAAAACATGCTTGGTGCGGGATGCAATTGGAGAGTTTGGGGCTAATTGCGGGTCTTTGGCGAAATCTCGGACATCCAAACCCATTTCTTCGTAAACGGCGTCGGCAATTTGGTCATGGGTGAGTTCTCCTTTCCTCCTCAGAGCCTGAACCAAAGCAGACCTTAAAAGCGCTGTTTGGACGAAATCGTTAAAGTGACCAGATTGAAGGGCGGCATCTTGCCTATTATCGGTGAAACTGAGGACTTTCTTGGCACCTTCATCAACTTGCTCATCCCTTTCAAGGTGACCGAGTGCTGACACGGCTATCAAAGTCGTTGCAGTGCTGCGACCTCCAGCAGCCAGAAGCGCTAACTTGCGAAATTCCTTCTCTTGAGGCAAATAAACTTGCCCGCAATTTAAGCAAAAGCCAAATGGGCGAGGGATAAACCAAGCGTGAACGCCCTCGCTTCCTTCCTGTTTCACTGTTCCATCAGGTAAAACCCAAATTTCCTTTGGTAGCCTCTTTTTGTAGTGGGATTTCACTTTGCCGTTTACATCTGTCCAGTTATCGGGCAAGTGCTCAGCGTCGCAACTCCATCTTCCATCCTCATCTAACATCAAATAGCCCACAATGCCCTCCAATTCTGTTTCAAAGCCGGGCAAAGGTGGACGCGGTAATAACTTTTCGGTTTGTTCGTCCAAGACGACCAGATAATAGTCCTGACCGCACTCGCGACAGAAAGCGAGAGGAAAGAGAAGCCTGTTACTGTCAGCGAAACTTTGCCCTTCAAGGCTGAACAATCTTTCATGCTTTGGCTCAACGGTAGCAAAAACTGTCCCACCTTGTGAGAAGAACTGATGGAGCCTGATGCCGAAAATAGGCAAGCCTTCAGGGCTGTCTGGCAGGGGGATGTTACTTGCAGCCAGCAGATACTGCTTCAAGCGCTCCAAACAAGTTGTTTCGTCAACGCCAGTCAACTCCGCTAATTTCTTTGCCCCTTCCTGCAGTGTTATAGGGATGCGGCGACGGAGATGACCGTCGGGTTCTTCCTCAATCCCAAAAGTGTCTTCAATCCACGCAGCCAAAGGGCTACCGGAAATTTCATCCCATGATTTTGGTATTTGACTGTTCAGCAATTCAGCCTTCAAAACATCAGGTGAAACTGGACGGAGTATGGGAATAACTCGGCGCAATGTCTCCTCAACGACATTTTCGGGTTCGACCTGAACGCCAAAAATCTTTGATGCGGCATCAGCGATGAGTCGGCGCCTCTCTTCGCGATTTTCCCCTGTCGCTAAGGTCGCACTCGTCCCAATGAAAAGCAAGTCAGGGTTTCTTGAACGAACTCTCAAACGGCGAAGCAGTAGAGCGATATCGGCACCTTGTCGACCACGGTAAGAGTGCAATTCGTCTAAGACGACAAATTGAAGGTTCGCCTCATCAATGAAGCATCGGTCTTCTGGACGAACCAGCATGAGTTCAAGCATCATGAAGTTGGTGAGTAGGATGTGTGGCGGGTTTGACTTCAACTGTGACCTTTCTTCAGCACCTTCCTGACCTGTGTATCGCCCAAACCTGACGGGACAGGGTTGACCTGTTGACCTCTCATAGTTTTCAGCCATTTTCTTTAGGGCATCAAGTTGCGAGTTAGCCAAAGCGTTCATAGGGTAAACGATGATAGCGCAAACCCTTCTTTCACTGCTGGCGTTACGCAAAATCCAATCAACGATTGGAACGAGGTAAGTTAGCGTCTTGCCAGAACCTGTGCCGCTGGAGACAACAAAATGCTTTCGCTTCAAACCAATCTCAATCGCTTCCTGTTGGTGCTTGTAAAGACGGATGTTTCCGAAAAAGTGGATGCATTGAGGGTGAATTTTCCCTTCGCTTACCAAATCCTGAAGGAAACAACCGAATTCGTAACTTGGGTTGAGTTGGAGGAGAGGTTCGGGCCAGAAGACACCTTCATTGAGTTGGTCATGAAGCCAACTTCTCAAACGCTCATCAGCGATTAGGAGCGAGTTGAGGACATAGTCAGAGTATTGGCTCACTGTTGCATCTCTAATCTCAAAAATATTCATGCATCCATCCCCTCCGCTCCTAAATTCTCATTCCCTTTCGCTGCCAGATAGACTTTTAAACATTACCATTATAACATTAGCCCATTATCTCGGTCACCCTTGCTGTAAGGTTAGAAGGGGTAGGCAGCAGTAAAGACTGCCTACCCCGAAGGGGAACGGAGTTATCGGAGTTGCCTACGGAGGTTCCAACGCTTAAAGAGATGGATGTCCAGTTTATCCAGTTGCGGCGCCGCCAGCAGCTCCTTTCCCTCTTCCGGAAGTCCCACTTGACCGTCCGGATGCCCCCCTCTCCTCACGACGACCATTAGCTCCTTAACCTCCCGAGAAACGGGTAAGACCCCGTTTCAAAAGGGAACGGTCGGTCAGGCAGTGAACGAAATCGCCGTCGGGAAACTTAACAGCCTGAGCGGCGACCAAACCGACGGCAAAGCCCAAAAGCAAATAAGCCCATCGCATCACAACCGCCTCCCTTTCACGGGACTGACAACCGCTTTAGCGTCCTCCCGTCAGCGGAAAACCATTCCGCTACGGCGTTACCTTTTTCGTCAAGGGTAATACTGAAGCGTTTTCCGCCTTGTTGGTCGTTGATGAGTATGATTGAGTCTCCGAGTGGGTTAGTACTGAGGACGATTAGAGCGGGTTTATTTGTGTGGTGCTACCTCAATTCGGTAGGCTCCAATGTGTTCAAAGCGGGTTGAAGCCAAGGCGAACACTGTGATGGCAGGGCGATAGTGATGACGGTTAAGGTGGTAAGCCAACGGCGCAAGGTTGACAATTGT
>Ga0197144_100739_pt1 | contig 12305 bp, 13 predicted proteins | sample GBS85_MetaG_FD_148670 | JGI IMG/M metagenome (GOLD analysis project Ga0197144, IMG submission 148670) | Sediment microbial communities from Great Boiling Springs, Gerlach, Nevada, United States - GBS 85_MetaG | ecosystem: Environmental > Aquatic > Thermal springs > Hot (42-90C) > Sediment...
GCCAGCCCCTCTTTTCGGCAAGTGCGTTCAGCAACGCCGTCACCGCGCCCCAGTACTTCTCGCCCGCCTGGACTAAATCGCCTCTTTGACACAGCTCTTCAGCCTCTCTAAAGAACTTCTCAAATAGATGAAGATAAAGCTCAACCCTCTGCGGAGGGTCCACCCGCTCCCCAAGAAGCTCCACTAGAAACTCCTCAACATCGCGGCCGCCGGCCGCCCTCCTCAAAACCTCCGCCACGGGAGCGGAGAGAACAACCGTAGACCTAACCTCCCCCACTTAAAGTCAAGACACGAGAAAATAAAAATATTTAATATCACTTACTTCCACAGGGGGCCCGTAGCTCAGCCTGGATGGAGCGGCGGAGCACTCGCCGGCCGCCGTGGCCGCAAGGCGCCGAACCTGCGGAGCCGTAGGTCGTGGGTTCAAATCCCACCGGGCCCGCTTGTCTTTGTCCTTAGGATCGACGTCGGCTTATCAAAGCCACACAAGTAGAAAGGGGGTTTATTCTGTCTTTGGTCTGTTGCTTTGTGCCTCTTCGTATTGGGCGGAAGTTTTAGCCGCTAAGAAGAAACGTAGTTTGGTATAAAATACGGAACTGAAGAAGACTGAGGTTAGGCGTATCAGACGCACAAGAAAGAGTGACGGCAGTAAACAGCAGTAGGTCGTTGCCTTTTGTTATGTACAGAAAATGGTATCTTAGAAGTCTCTTAAAAGTGTATTTAGGAGGCTAGATTATTACTTATGGCGATTCCGCACTAGGTATATGGCTACTGCCGCCGCGATGACTAGCATAGTGGCAATAGTGTATGGGCTTAGAGGTGTGCTCTTTAGTTTCAATTCGCACAAGTCTCTCGTCTCTGTTGCGACGTATATGGAGCCATCTGCGCTAGCTTGTGCGGTTGCGTTGCAAAGTCTCGCAGAGGCTAAGGGATTGGGGACACCCAATGCGTCTCTTACCGTCGTTTTGTACTCGGCGTGGAACAACGGCTTATGCACGCCAGGTGCATCTGCCGTTATGGTCTCACGTGGCATGTATACCACTCCGTTTACCACGGTCTCGTTAAGCTTAATTGAAGACCCGGCATCTGTCCAGCCCTCCCACCTTATAACGCCCTCTATTTTTATGTAGTATTGTTTCTTTGCGTAGTTAACTTCTAGTTTAAGCGGTTTATTGACCACGACCTCGCGCACCGTGGGGTTCACAAGCCGTGTTTCGTTATCGAGCTCAACAGTCTCTGGGAATCTAACCATGACGCCGTTCCGCGCCCAGCCTCTCGTGGCGTTAAACGGCGTATTAATTTCAACCCAGTAATACACCTCAGCGTATTCGGCTACTAATGTTAGCGGCTTCTTCACCGTGAAGGTCCTCTCCGCCGTGCCGTTTACCAGCAGGCGGGCGAATCTCGTGCCGTTGCCCGGTTCCCACGGATCTGCCAGCTCTACACGGAGCGTAGAGTTGGCGTCTAGCCAAGTCATGGAGCTGTTTACAGGCGCGATGAGATGTACTAGATACTGCTTCACATACTGCGGCGTTAACGTGATCGGTTTGTCCACAGTCACCGCTACGGCGTCGCGGGCGACCAGCCTAGTGCCGTTGCCCAGGTCGATTACCGGGACCTCGACCGCGGAGCCCTTAAGCGTCCACGTCTCGCTAACGCCTAGGGGCGTGACAACGCGCGTAAGGTAGTAGACGCGGCTGTAGTTCACAACGACGGTCCTCGGCCCGTTTACAAACACGGAGACGGGATCCGCCTCCAGTCTCGTGCCGTTGCCGTAGACGACGACGGGAGGCATCCACGTGAAGGTCTTGTTGAAGCTGGCAGTTATCTCCACGACCGTGCCATTGGGGAGGAGGAAACTTAGTGGGTAGTAGGTGCAACGTATCTCAACAGGCCCCTTCACCTCTATCCAGCCGCCAACCCGCTGGTACTGCCCGGAGATAACAGCGTCGCCACACAGCCTTGAGACGTTTAACAAAGCGCGGTACGGCAACTCCGCGGCCCTCCCGTGGAGCACCGCCTTCACCACAGGCCAGACGTACACAGTGGAGTTGCTGTAGGTCCTACCTGGGAGCACTGATACGCCGCCGTCATGTGTCAACTCTACACGGGCTTGTGTTTTGCCAGAAAACAGAAGACTCTGTTTCAACACATAACGCGGAGGCATCATCACGGTGTCGTTCCCAATAAACAGAAAAACAGAGCCAAGCGGTCTAAGCACCCTCCCAACCTGGTTAAGCCCTATCTCCGCAGTGGCGGTGGTGCGGAAAAGCAACGCGTATGGCCCGGTGAACAGCCTAGCTTCTGTTGTGTTGAAGTAAAATGTGCCATTTCTCCAAAGCAAACCAGGCGCTGGTTGTCTATGCAACGGAGGGAAGCTCAGCTTCACGCTGTCAACATAGATATCTAGCCGGGTCGCGTTTCCGACGGGCACTACGGCGATTGTAACATTATGCGGCGGCTTCTCCCAGGGCCAACAATGACCATACGCCCGTGCGCCGAAGTTCCAGACGCTTTGTCTAAACCATTTAATACCCACACATAGCCTCCCAACGCCGTATATAGGATAGGCATCTTTGTGGTGGAGGTAGTACGCCACATCTACCCAGTACACGATAGACGTGTTGCCTCGGCAAGTCACATTGTACACTCTTACGTTGTTCTGCGTCTTAACGTACTTGAGACAGTCAAAGACGGGTCTACTGTCGCTTTTAACAGCCGCTGAGAGGGCGTAACGAATGGCGGCAGGCCGATAAGCCCAGACGTTACTGAATTGTAAGTGTTCTACATACCACTCAACGTCACGGGTAGCGTTCACCTCACCGACGCTAAACAACGCAGTGGCTCTAGTATAGGTGTATTCTATAGCCGTACCGTTGGGCAACCACGGCGAGGCGCCCATAGCCGGCCAAATGCCGTAGAAATCCACGTCTACATATTTCTCAGGCTCTATTACCAGCGTGCCGTTAAATTTCCCCGGCTTTACCACCTTCTGTACCAAGCCGCTCTTGGCGTGAGTTTCGCCGAATTTAAAAACAAGCCCTCAACTATTATGTAGTCGACGCCGTACTCTACCGCCTCAAGGTCGGTGCCGGGCGTGTAAAGTGGAAACTGCGCCGCAATTAAAAATGTCGCTAGACTCAATGCCGCCAACACAAACCTTGTGAATAGACTTAGTCCCTGCATAGTTCAGGATCGCACACGACCTTGCCGCTACTAAGACACGTATATGCTAAGTTAAGCCAACAGCCCGTCCCGCTGTCATCCATGATGTAGACCGACAGCGTTGATGTCCAAGAAGATGATCCAAGCTCCCTTTCAAGACGTACCTCATAGCGTCCACAGCCTGTGGTGCGGATAATCCATAATCTCCAGATCTCGAGGTAATACCCCTTATCGCCACGTTTGAAGTTTTGCGCTATCAAGCCCATTGGGATCTTGTCCACCTTTGGCGTACACGAAGACTCAGGTCCGAATTTTATTGATGACACATACGGCGACTTAAGTCTCCGCGCCTCTTCATAAATCTTAGCATCCTCCGCGCCTCTGTAGCTTCTTCCATCCTCGTTGTTGATTAGGTTAGCTACGGCTGAGGCGTTGGTGAACTGATGCAACTCGCCGTATGTCCAACCGCCAAGCTTGGGCGGTAGGTTGCCAGCGCCAGTGTCCGTGCACGTGTCTCCAGCCGTTATTGACATAACGTCTGTGGATTGTATCTCAACGTCTTGGGTATGGGGTAGTCGGTGAAGTATTTGGGTAAATATGGCAGCTGGGGTTTGTGTCGACTTAGGGAGAGAATTGGTCATGGGCCTCGGCGTGTTTGTGGAAAGTTGGAGGGTCGACCAAACTACCGCAATCAATAAGACGGTCGTAACCACGCCTAAGATAGACTTCGAGCCAACCATAAATTATACTAAATTTGTGTATTAAAGTTTTGCTATCCTTTGAGCTGCGGCTTGGCTTAGAATAGGGGATTAATACATTAGGTCTACATCACCAGAGACAACATAACGGGTACAAAATCGATTATTCCGCTGAGGGGGAGATGTAAATCTTCAGACGCTTGGACATCTCCCAAAGGGTTTGACGGATAGTGCCGCGTATCACATACGAGGAGAGCTAAACGGCACCGTATCCACATTCAAATGTAGCTGTGGTTTTAAGAAGACCCACCAGCGCACTGGACCGCGAAGAGGTTGAAAGACGTCTCCACCGTTGTGAGTTGCGTCTTGCTTACCATCGCCGTTCGTGATAATTTAGAGCTCTCCGAAAAGCCTTCTATCTGTGGTTTAGAAGTCCTCTTGCGGCGGAGTGGTGCTAGCACGATCACGACTTCGAAGAAGCCCAGAAGAGCCTTCGCATCGGAAAAACCGGCATAACCAGCCGCGGAAACGACGTAGGTGCCTTCTCCCGGTCAACACGTTAGGGGCCGAGCTCTGTGGTAAAAAACACCCCTCACTGAGCCACAGCACTCGACTCTACATAGAAGATGGATATGGCTGTTTTGTGGAGGGGTTTGGGCTGAAGGGCGAGACAACCCGGCTTAAGGCCCATAGACCAGCGATGGGCAGAGGTCGTGGGCTCAAATCCCACCGGGCCCGCCAGCTTGCCGAGTTTTTGTTACGTAGCCTCCCTTATGTTTAAGGCAGTGGATCGAGTTCTTGTTGCGTCTGTGGGTCTAGCCGTATCTTGCCTACGTGGATTTCGTCGAAGTCCGTGGTCGTTGCATACAGCGTGATTTTTGGGTCGAATTTCTCAACTACGCCGTAGCCTACAAGTCTTCCGTTTTTATATAACGCTACAAAGAGGTGTCGTAGGTAATGTGGCGGCACTGCGTATTCGCGGCCTTTCTTTTCGGGTTTCTCCACGTGTGCAGGCACGTATCTGCCCCAGGGGCACTCTAAAGCCTCATTCCAGCGGCAAAGCGCCAATTTCTCCGGCTCGACCTGTATCTTCGTCGTTGTTTTTAGATAGCGTCTATATGCATAGTTTCTAAGCTCCCTTCTTTCTTGGGGTCCTCTAGGATACACATGTGGGGATTTAGACGCCGTTGGGCCTGGGATCACCGTCTCGCCTATGTTTATTGGCGTTGCCTCTGTGGCATCTATCAGCGCCTTAAGCAACTGGAGTCCGCGGCCTGTGGTCCATCCTGGCGTGTTTATGACTGTGAGGTGCGGGTACTGCGCCATCGCCTTTCTGAGACTCCGCACGACGCCGGCGACGAGCAGTTCCTCCATTCCCTGCAGGTTGGTGGAGCCTATGTAGTACCCGTCTTGCGGCTCCAACGCGGAGATGTGCGGCGTCGGGGCTGAGGTGCAGCTGTAGGCCACGAAGCCGGGCGGGCCTATGTCTGACTGGCCGACGTCTGCGTCAACCACGCATACTCTTCTGCCTTGTGCGACGTGTGTGTTGAGGAGGTAAGTGGAGAGGCTGCTTTTGCCGGCGTCTGTTGGGCCTAGCAACGCAACTACGCCGCTTGTCTCTATGTTCCAGTCCTGTGGTATTGCGGTGCCCTTTACAAAAACCACGGGGCCGCTCTCGATTCTGAGGACTGCTGGGCCCTCCACGGGGTATTGCTTATGGGGCGGCACTTCGAATCTCTGGAAAAGGCCTCCGAAAACTCTGCAGAGGCCGTCGCACTCCGCGGAGGCGGGGCCTCTGATTAGGGCTGTGTGTCCCGGGGGGATGTCGAGGGTAAACATATTAAAACGGGGGTCTATGTATATATGTCTCGTCTCGTGACCCTATTTGCAATTCTTGACGATATATTTCTCTTCGTAACGCCAGCCGTCGTGGCTTTTCTGCTCTATTTCTTCAACGTCATCCCTCTGTGGGCGGCGGTTGCGGTGGCGGCGCCTTTTCTAGGCTTGGCGGTTTATGTGGGCGTGAGGGCGTTTAAGGAGCCGCCCAGGGGGTTTGACTACGTGGGCGGGAGGGGGGTGGCCGTGGAGGACCTCAGGCCTGAGGGCATGGTGAAGGTGGGCGGGGTGTATTGGAGGGCCGTGTGCGCCGGGTGCGAGGCCGCGGCTGGGAGCTGTGTTGAGCTTGTGGAGGTCCGGGAGGGGTGGGCCTATGTCAGGCCTTGTCGGTAGGGGGTAGGAGGTTCAGTAGCTCCCAGGTGTGTTTCATGATCGTCACTTCGTGGCGCATCTTGGCGTAGGTCTCGTCGTCGATTCTGCCGGCGGCCTTCGCGTCTTCGATCTTCTTCTCAAGCTCCACGAGGTCGAACTTGGCGAGGTACTCCTTCGTAAGCGCGCGGGACCAGAGGTATAAGATGCGGGACTCCAGCTCCGCCACCTTCTGCGTCAGGTCGCTTAGCTTTGTCTGGTACTCGTCTATCTTCCTCTGCAGCTCGGAGGAGAGGGCGTCGTAGTCTCTTTCAGATATAAGCCCCAGCTCCTTCTTCGCCAGGAGGACCTCCTGCTCTCCTCTTAGGCTTTCCACCACGTTTTTTAGCTGGTCGATGCGTATCTTCATCTTGGCGAGATCCGCGTCCCAGCTGGACTTGGCCTTCGCCGCGGCGTCTACGAAAGCTCTCCACGTGTCCTCTACACCTTTTACCTTCTCCTCGTATTGAGACAGCATCTTCTCCAGCTCCCCCAGCGCCAGATACGCAACGTCGAGACTCATTTCAACAACCCCTCAAGTTCTTTCTTAAGTTTTTCGTACGTCTCCCGCGATATTTTGCCCTCTTTAAGCAACTCCTCCAGTTTAGACAGGGAGAGCTTCAGCGATATAACCTCCGCGCTTGTGGAGGTGGAGAGCACTCTTCTGAAGTGGGCCCCCAGCCCCTCCTCCAGCGCCATGTACTTCGCCTTAACCTCGTCGAGGAGCCCCCGGAGGGCCTCCAGCTTGGCCTCGAGGTCTTTCCTCGTCGCCTCGTACGCGTCAGGCGGCATGAAGTCTTTCTTCAGCTCGATCTCAGCCAGCATCTTCTCGTAGTCTCCTATCGTCCTGTTCAGCAGCTCCTGGGCCCTCAGAAGAGACATCTTCTCCACCTCCCACTGCCTCCGGGCCCCCACCACGTTGTTTTCGTAGTCCCTCCAGGCGTCGTCTAGCTTCTTCACCAAGTCGTCGTATTTCAAAACGACGTTGTCTATCACGGGTTTTATGGCTTTTTCAAACTCGGCCTCCGGCCTCTCGGGGGCCAGCGGGAGCACCTCGGCAAGCGGCTTGGGGGCCTCCTCGGGCTTCGGCGCCGCTGGCCGCCGCTCTTCCCGGGAGAACCTGATAAAGATGGGGCACTCGGTGTAGTTGCCTATGCAATACCAGCTGAAGGGGTCTATGGGCTTGTTGGTGTAGCCGCATACAAACCCGGCCTCCCCGCGCCTCAAAACAGGACATACACTCATCGCCTTAAATGATGAGGAAATATATATATTTGTTACGTGTGGAAGTGTAGTTACGGCTTTAGGGACCCAAGCTCTATGTCTCTCGCCTTGGCTAAATCCTCCAGCGTGCCCACGTCGTGGAAAAACGCCTCCTTCGCCGTATATACCGCGACGCGGGGCATCAGCGACCTGGCAAGGGCGTCCATGTCTAGGTACTCCTCCGGGAGGCTCTTAACCACCGCGTCTGAAATTACGTAGATCCCCGTAGACGTTATGTATTCGAAGGTTGGTTTCTCCCTCCATGCGGTTAAAAGCCCGTTCTCCGCCTCCAACACTCCGAACCGCAGAGAGGTTCTGCTCGTCATGCCCACCACTGTGAGCAATGCCTCCTTTGACCGGTGTAGCTGAAGAGGGCCTCTCAGGTCGAGATTCGTCAAAACGTCTGTGTTCGCCACGACCACGTCGCCCTCTGCCCACTCCTTGGCGTAGTACAGCTGGCCGGCCGTGCCCAGCAACCGCCGCGACTTTAGAAAAACCACGTCTGGGTGAAACTCCGACAGATAGCTCCTCAGCAGATCCTGCATGTAGTGCCCCACGACGGCCACCTCCCTAACTCCGTTCCGCCTCAGCCACCCTATGACGTAATCAATAAGCGGCTTAGACCCCACGGCGGCCAGGGCCTTGGGCACGAAAAAAGTCAGCGGCCTCAGCCTCGTGCCCAGCCCGGCGGCTAGGACGACGGCTTTCACAGATAGTCGCCGAGACCTTGCCTCTTTAGGTGTTGCCTAATCTTCTCCACCTCTTTCTCCATCTTCTTCACCTCCGTCAATATGTCCCTCCTGGCCTCCCCCTCCTCTCCCGACGGCTTGTACGTGCAGTGTCCCTCGGGCGTCATGGCCCTGGCCTCGCAGTAGGCGTACTGGCACCTAGCCCCTATGCATTCGTCGTTGAGCCAAGTGCACCAGAACACTATCTTGTTCCCTCTTATGGTGGGCTTGAGGGCTTTTTTGCCGCAGCGGAACAGCGACGTGCCGTTGGGGCCGAGGGTGCATCTAGGCCCTAGACATGGGGTTCTCTGGGCCACTATATAACGTAGATGCTGTTATTTAAATCTTGTAGCCGAGCGACGACAGGAAAGACACGACCTCGTCGTAGCGAGGGGACGACCTGGCGCCGGGCCTGGTGACCTTAATCGCGGCGGCCGCGTTTGCGAATATCAGCTTCTCGTAGAGGTCCCTGCCCCTGAGAAACATAGATATATACGCCGCGGCGAAGCTGTCCCCCGCGCCTGTGGTGTCCACGGCGTTGAGCTTAAAGGCGTCTACGTGGAGCAACCTCCTGCCGTCAAACGCCACGGCCCCCCTGGGGCCTAGCGTTATGACGAGCTCCCCCGCCGACAGCTCCTTGGAGAGCTTCTCCACGGCAGTTCTGTGGTCGTGGGACCCCGCGAGCATCTTCGCCTCCACGTGGTTCATGAAGACCACGTCAACGCCGTCGGCCACGGCCTTGACTATCTCGAGGCCTTTCCTAGCGAGGGCCGTGCCTCCGTCTACCGAAACCGTGGCGCCTATTTCACGGGCTATCTCCCTAGCTCTCACTATAAGCTCCGTCCTGCCGGTGGCTAGGTGTATGTGGCGGACGCCTTGGAACTTGTCCGTGGTTAAGTCGGCCGGCGTGAGGCCTAGGTTCGCGCCTCTGTATGACAGCATCCTCTTCACGCCGTCTGGGTGAACCAAGACCACGACAACCCCCGACCTAACCCCGGCAATCCGCTTCACAAAGGAAACGTCTACCCCCTCGGCCTTGAGCTCCCTAAGCGAGAGCTCGCCCATGGGGTCTTCGCCTACCGCGCCTATGAACCGGGCCCCCAGACCCATCCGCGCGATGGCCACTGCGAAGTTTGCGGCGGAGCCGCCGCCTCCTGTGTACAGGTCGAGCACCTCCACGTTTTCGTCGGGGCCCGGGAGCTCAGACACCTTGAGGTATATGTCAAAATTCAGGTTACCTATAGAGGCGACGATCACGGCACTTCTAAATTTTAAATATAAATGTGTGGAGGCGTACGTGGACGTCCAGAAGTTGCTGGAGGTCAGGAAGATGCTGGAGGAGAAGATCGCCCAACTGCAGGAGGAGCTGAAGCTGTACACCTCCCTCCTTGAGTTGCTGGACAGGTCAATAGGGGAGAGGTCCTTCTCCACGGCCGCGGAGGCGGCGAGGCCTGAGGCGGTGGAGGAGGTCAGGGGGAGAGGCGGCGAGGTGTACGCAACTGTGGAGGTCTACGGGGGCTATCTATACATCAAGTTCAGAGAGCCGGTGAAGCTCGACGGGCTTTTCAAAAGGTTCTTCCTGGACAAGTTCCTCCAGAAATACAGAGAGGAGGACGCGAAGGAGGTGAGACAAGGCTCGTTGAAGCAGGGGGAGGTGCTTAGATACGAGCTCGAGGGGGGCGAGGGCGAGGCAACCGCCATGAAGATATACAACTACAGGTCTGAGGAGAGGAGGAGGGAGATACTCCGAGTGCTTAGGTGGACCCTTGAGAAGGTCTACTCAGGCTGAGCCACCTTCTTCTGCCTCTTATACAGCTCCAGCATCTCCGCAACCGTGGTCGCTTGTTCAGGCGATTTATCTGTTCTGTAGCGTCCGGTGAATCTTGGGAAGCGTACCGCAAGCCCCACCTCTGGCCTAACCGCGCCTAGACAACAAGTGTGAAGCGGCGACAAGGTGATCTCCGCGCCTATTACCTCTATGACGATCTGGGGCACGAACCACACGTCGGCCTCCATTTTAGACACAACCCTCGGGTGTCTATGCGGCGTCCTGTAGGGCTGCAACATTTCATACATCTTCTTCAGGTCTGCGTCTGTGAAGCCGCTTCCCACCTTACACACCGTGTAGAACATGTCGGTGGAGGGATCGTAGGCAGCGGCTAGAAACGCGCCGTAGAGGCCGGCCCGCTTCCCTCTGCCGTAGAAGGCGCCGACAACCACCAGATCCACCGTGTCTATCATCTCGCTTCTGTAATCTCTCTTGTATTTTATCCAGTTCCACCCCCTAGCCCCCATCTCGTATATAGAGTTGGGGGACTTACACACCAATCCCTCCATGCCTAGGGAGATGGCCTCGTGGAAAAACGTGTCGATCTCCTCAGCGCCGTCGAAAACCCTCCACTTCGCTATGAAGACCTTGTCGGTCTCCTTCACGACCTCTGAAAGCTTAACGCGGCGGTACATCAAAGGCTCAGCCGTGAGGTCCTCGCCGTCTACATAGAGCACGTCGAAGAGGTGTAAAACAGCTGGGTATATCTCCACCGCGGCGGCGACTTCGTGTTTCCTCTTCCTATGCATCAGCTCCTGAAACGGCAACATATCACCCGTGTCTGGGTCCACCGCCACGATCTCGCCCTCCAGTATAGCCTCCCTCGCGGAGACGGCCTCCCGCACCGCCTTTACAATGTCGGGATACGCGTGGGTTATGTCCTCAAGCCTCCTGCTGAAAATCTTCACAGACCCCTCACGTAGATGTATCTGAGCCCTTTCCCCGTCGTATTTATACTCGCAGACCGCGACGCCGTCGAGCTTGGCCAAGATCTCAGAAGCAGACGAAAGCCTCTGCGCCAACATGGGAAGCGCGGGGACGCCAGCGGTTATCTTGATCTCATCAAGCGGTTTACCCCCCGCGATGTGTCTAGCGAGGCGCCCCAGGTCGGGATATATGTGGTAAGCCCGCTCAAGAGCCTCCTTCTCGACGCCGAAGGCCTCGGCCAGGGCCTCTATAAGCGTCATATCGGCCACGCCGAGTCTCAGCTTCCCCACGACGAACCTAGCTATGTACTTCCCCTCCTCCGGGGCTGCGCGGGCAAAAAGCGAAGACAGAAGAGACACCTTCAGATCCTGCGCCCCCTCCCCCGCCGCTTGCGCGATCTTCAGAAGCGTGTCGTACACCTCAGAAACCTCCAAAGGCCGCTGCTGGCCAAACACAAGGAGGCCAGGTCTTCTGCCGCTCGACGAAGCCCTCTTGGCGGCCTCGCCGACGTCGCCGCTCTTTTTATACAGAGCCTCTAGCTCGGCAAGAGGCACCCCCGTGGCCTTTGAGATAGCTCTCAGACAGAGCTTCTCCGCCACGCCCAGCTCAACCCCCTCCCAGGGAGGCCTTAAGTCGCCCAGTATGAAATACACGATCTTGTCTATCTCCTCCGTTTTCGCCTTTTTAAACAACGAGACAAGGAGCTTAACCATGGCGGTTCTCTGCGTGGTGGCCTCAATAGCAGCGAGGGCCTTGACCAGATCTCCAAACAGCACGCCTCTACCGACGACCCGGTTTAAAAGTGTTGAGGAAGAGCTCTAGATACGTTTCCCGGACCTCTTCGCCAAGACCTAAAGCGGAGGCGAGGCGCCTCACCTCCTCCACGGCGCGGAGGACATCCCCCTCACCCCCTACCGTTTTTTCAACCTCCACAAACTCGCCAAGGCCCTCAACCCAGTCAAGCGACACGGAGAAGCCGCCGCCGGCGTAGTACTCCCGCCTCTTCCTAATCTTAGCCACAGCGACGAAGCCTAACCTCTCAAGCACCTCCGCAACGCCGGGGCCGGCCTCGGCAGAAACCTCAACCCTCGTCTTGGCCCCCGCCCCCATCCGCGGCCCTTTATACGTCACGTAGGCTCTTCCCCCCGCATATCTAACCCTCAACGCCTCGTCAGTTGCAGCGAAGTCCCTACAGGGGTGTTGAAAGTATATATCCTCCTCCTCCTGAACCGCAACGAGAGAAAAACCCAGAACTTTAAGCCGCTCCCTAACGCGAGAGAGATCTGCCCTATACTTAACCTCCACTTCTAACATATTGTTTACACGGCGGAGAGGCGGGACTAGACACAGCAAAGCCAAACAAGAAGCACCGAGAAGTCATAGAGCCGAAATACGCGCACTCGCCGCAGTTGTCAGGCCTCCCCAACACAAGCTTAACCACAGCCGTGATCT
>Ga0197144_100742_pt1 | contig 12263 bp, 17 predicted proteins | sample GBS85_MetaG_FD_148670 | JGI IMG/M metagenome (GOLD analysis project Ga0197144, IMG submission 148670) | Sediment microbial communities from Great Boiling Springs, Gerlach, Nevada, United States - GBS 85_MetaG | ecosystem: Environmental > Aquatic > Thermal springs > Hot (42-90C) > Sediment...
GTTTCTCAGAAACTCGCTGTTTAAAACTCGGCGGAAGCTCAGAAGGGTCGCCGAATTTTTTGAACTCCGCTTTTTGTTCTGAGAAAACGTCGAGACTTAAACAGCGGATTTCTGAGCAAAGGGGAGGTCCCCCTTTTGGCTGATTAAACTTTGTAAAATGGCCTGAGGTTTTTCATGCTATACAGAACCGACTGCCCGGAGGAGGAGGTCCTCGCGCTTATGAGGCAGGGCTTCCGGCTTGTTGAGATATGCGGCTGGGTGGGGACTCCTGACGACTACGCGGAGTGCCGCCGCGTCAGCGTTGACGAGATTCGCCGCGCGGTTGAGGAGCTGTTGGAAAAGTACGACGGGGCGACGGCCGTGCTGGACAGAGACGACGCCGCGGCTGAGGTGGACTTCTACAGGGATCCGTCCATCGCGGTGGAGATCGGCGCGTTTGCGGAGCCGGCCAGAGGCGCGGTCGAGGCTACGGTGGAGGCGGCGGGGGTCTGCACGCAGCGAGTCGAGTAGTGGGTTTTTTCTGAACACTGAATCTATTTAAATCCCCCTCCAAAACGGAGACATGAAGTAAGTTGCCGCCTCCGCCGGGCGCGGGCCCTCCGCCCGGCGGCTAGCCAAACGGGCGCTTCGCCGCACCCCGCCGCAGGCCCCTCCCGGAGCGCCGCCGCGCCCTCCGGGAGCCCGAGCCCCCCGGGGCGGCGAGGGAGCTGAAAGGGGGCACAGAGAGGAGACTTCGGCAGTCGCAGCTCCCTGCCAGGCCCCCAGCTCTCCCCGTCTGCATGTCCATGAGCAGGCCTTCTAACGCCTAAAGCCAGTTGCCTTACCTCCTCGCGGCGTTGCGGAAGTCTGGTCACGCAGCTGTACGTAAGGAGGGTTGAGAGCGGCTGGCTCTTCGAGGCGGAGTTTTTCTTCAGGCCTGAGGAGCACGACAATCGTTATGTTCAGCCTCGGCGTGAGCTGGAAGCCCGTGAGCCCTGGCGGAGGCTGGAAAGATGCGAACTGCCTGCCTACGCCCTCGAGAGGTGAGGCGTCGGCATGGCGGCCTTCAGATCGGCGGAATATCCGGCATGTCGACGTGAGCTCGGCCGTATTGCCGCTGAACGGACAGGATTAACATGGAACTGTACAAGAGGGTGGGCAACGTGTTGGCATACGGCGTTGAGGTCTCAGATCCGTTGCAGGTGCGCGAGATCTTCTCTCTGAAGACGGAGAAGATAGCCGTACGGTGTAGTCCTGGCGTATGCGAATTTCGCTTCGGCGATGCTGTGCTGAAGATACGCGACGAGTACGTCGACTACGCGCTTCAGGAAGAGCTGACGGACGAATGCAACGGCTGCGGCGTCTGGGACTCCGACAACTTCCACGTCGTTCGGCGTCCAGGCGTCATCACATTTGTCAACAAGACGACCGCGAAGAGGCTGGCCGAAAGGCGGATCGAGTTCACGCCGCCGATGCTCGTGGCGTCTGAAGCGCTGGCGAGAAGGCTCGACGCGCTGGCGCCGGAGGAGGAGAGGAGGCTCATGGAGTGGCTGATGCCGCATATATACGCTTGCTGTCAGGACAAGCTCGTCCTGCTGCCTCTGCTGTTGCTCCCGGCTGAGCAACGCGACGAGCTGATGCAACTGCTGGACAGGATCGGGAAGCTGGAGGCGGTGCGCATGGGAGACGGCGTCTGCTCGGAGATGCCGGGCCACTGCGACGTCTACGAGAAGCGCGGGCGCCGCCACGTGTACCAGTTCGCGTACTGCCCCTCCAGCCTGCTGCTCTTCCAGCTGGCGGAGGAGCTTCCTCTCGACGAACACGGCCTATGCGTCTGCTCGCTCGTAGTTCGGTACTGACTTTTTTGAAGAAAAAAACGTCAGAACCGCAACACGAGCAGGCAGACTTCAGCGCATCCAGTATTCTCTCTTCTGTTTCAAAACCTCAGCACGAGCGAGCAGATGTAGCCCTGGTCGGGGCTGTAAGCGGCGAGCCTCACGCGTCCGCCTTCGCGCCTCTCCTCGATCACGCACCGCCTCGCCTTGGGGTCGCAGATGCCGCTCTCCTCGTCGCATCTAGACGACGCCGCGCCGAGCGCCGCTCCGGCTCTGCTCAGCAGCCGGTGAAGCTCCCCGCGCTCCTCCTCGGGAAACGACAGATATTCGCCGAGAACGACCATGTCTCGACACGCCGCCAGCATGTGCGCCGCGAGCCACTCCGCCAGCCGCCGCGCCTCCTCCGGCGCCATCGCGTCGAGCCTCCCCGCCAGCCTTGAGGGCAGCAGCTTCACTTCGCCGAAGAGCCCGCTCCCGGCGATTAAGCCGTCGCGGCTCGGATCGCCGGTGAACACGATGACGCCGGGCTGCCTCTTGACTACGAAGTGGCGGGACGCCAGGACTTCACCGCAGCTGTCTCTGCGCACCGTCTTTATCTCCTCCTGGAATTTGCCCCTGACTGCCTCACTGCGTATGACCGCAACGGCGCCGTCGAGATAAAATCTGCACACGCCCGGCTCGCACCGCGCGATTATGTTCCCTCTTCCTCCGAAGATCCGCGGGTCTGAGACCTCAACGCCGCATGTCAGCATGTCGCCTATCCTCTTGTACCGCCTCATTCAGCCCAGCAACACCGCGAGCATGCATATACGCCGGCAGTCGAACCTGGAGCAGTCTGTCCAGAGCTCTACACGGTGGCGTTTTTGCTCCTCATAAATTTCGCAGCAACCGCCCGTCTCCGCTCCACAAACGTCACCTCCTTCTGCACACCTGTACATCACAGTATCCAGCGTTCCGACTTTACTCAGTATCCGCATCAGCTCCTCGTAGCGCTCTGCAGGGAGCGATATGCCAGTTCCAAAGACGATCATGTCTGGACACAGCGCGTGCGCCTCGAGCAGCAGGTGCAACATGAAGGCGTGGGCCTCCTCCGGCGTTAAGGCGTTCAGCCTCTCTGCGAGCTTAGGCGGCAGCAGCATTGCCGCTCCGAGCAGACTGGCTTTTGCCACCAAATCATCATAGCGGCTTCTGATCGCGATGAGCTTCAATACGCCCGACTCTCCTTGTATGAAGAAGTGTTCTGACCACCAGCGCTCACATTTGCATTTGTCCACTACCTCTTCTTGGAATTCGCCGTTTATGGCCTCGCTGTAAGTTCTTATTGCAACATCTTCGAAGCGAAATTCGCACATCCCGGGTCTGCACTGCGCCGTTATCTTCTCCGGTCTTTGGGAGAAGAGCCTGCGCACATCTCCCAGGATCTCTACGTTTCCGTACGTTACTATATCGCCCTCCCTCCTGTACTGGAGTTTCATGTCCAAAAAAGCTACCTCCGCTTGTACTCCAGCCAGTCTCTATAACGCGCAACACAGTAGTCGCAGATAAACTGCGCGAAGTCCAGCGGGTCTTCGAACTTTCTTATTTCCTCAAACCATTCACAGTCAATGAGATAGATCCCGCCGTCGGCCGCCACCGCGTCGTAGCGCCCTTCTATCAGCTGCTTCCTCTGGCAGATGTGATTTCTTCTAAAAACACGAGTGCCTACGAAACGCACCTCAACGCCGTAATCCCAGATGTCGGCGTATATCGTCTGCCCGTGCCACCAAGTTTCAGAGCCTCCTCCGTACAGCTCCAGCCTCTTGATGGCCTCGCTGCCGTCGATGTAGTCGCCCAGGCATATCACGTCGTCCTCCATCTTGAAGCACACCCGCCATGCGCCTGACATCTCGTCGTATTCAATCCACGCCTCCTCAATATCGTGCCACCTCCTTGTCAGCTTCCCGATCTTAAACTCTTCTCTTATGACTTCTTCTTTCATGATTAAAAGGTGCGAGATGCCGTCGTGAGGATGTCGTGGAGGACCGACTCGTCGATTTTGGCCGCAGCGCCGTCTAATAGACAGCTGTCTTGCCTCCGCGTCTGAGGCGGCGTCTGAGAGCGAAACGGATAAAAACGGCCACATGCGCGTGTTTGCGGAACCCATGATACGCGTGAGAAAGCCGTTTCAATACAGCGGCCGGAGGCGGGAGCGGCGGAGGCGGCAGGGACGGGCGGAGCAGATCAACCCAGAGCACGAGGAGAAGCCCGTGTCGCCGTCGGCGTCTGAAACAAGCGAGGCGGCGCACGGAGGGAGCGAGCTGACGTTCTCGCTTTATTCAGAACAGCAGGAATCCGAGGAGCAGGAAAAAGACGAAGCCCAGCAAGGCGGGCAGGAGGAAGAAGGCGCAGATCAACAAGACGGCGCGCTGGACAGCGGAGCCGCCGACGACGAGGAAGAGGAGGAGGGCGCAGACCAGCTGGACGACGGCGCGGAGTCCCAAGCGGGCCGCAGAAACGCCGACGAGAAGTTCGACGTGTTCGACGACGACAACAGCGCGGCGCAGCTGCGGCATCTGCAGACCGCGTTTTACGACTTCATAAGCCGGTTCGCCGAGGAGCTGACGAAGGTCAAGCTGCCCGGGGCGGAGAGATACGACTTTGAGAGGCTTCTGTTCTGGAAGTACGAGAGGAAGCCGCTTTCGGCGTATATGTATTCGCCGGCCAAAGACAGAGTCGTCCTCATCCTCGACAACAGCGGGTCGATGAGGTGGTGGGCCGAGCACGTGCAGCTGCTCGCGGAGATCGCCCACCGACACGGCGACGTCGAGATATACATCGCGCCGAACGGGAGCATATCATACAAGGTTGAAAAAGGCCAGCAGGTGCCGGTGAGCCACAGCAGGATCGTCAAAGAGCTGAGGGGGGGAACGGTGATATACGTAGGCGATTACGACGGCGCCAACACGCCGATTGAGCTCTCGTGGTACAACTTCGTCGTGTGGTTCGCCCCGGAGGGCAGGTACCGATACTTCAGGAGCCACGACTGGGTTTCATACGACGAGAAGGACTTCAAAGGCGTGTTCGCGCGCGTCTTCACGCTAAACGAGATGATAGACGTCATGCGCAGAATATCGCCGTATGGGCAGAGGTGGCTGGACTACCACGAGCATGACACATTTGAGTATTACTAAGCTTTTTGGAGGTAAGCTATTTATTCTGTTGCGTTTAACGAATCCATGCACAAGATTGTGAAAAAGAAGACGGCCGCCTCGCTGAAGCTGAGGGGCGTTAGCGGCGTAAGCATTGCTAAAAACTTCGTAGCCATCATTGTGCTCATTGCGGCCGTTTCTTTTGTGTTCGGTTCATTTCTCAATATCGGGCTCATGAACCAGGAGATTTATAGCCAAGGCCACAATCTGCTTGTGTCCGTTTTTATCTTAGCAATCTTTTTGCTGGCGATCTCAGTAATCAACGATAGACTCTTCAGCTTGGGCATCTTGATGGTTGTTGCGTTGGGCGCGCTCCTCCTCTGACGTCTGCCGCTACTTCCTGAATAGGAAGTACGTTTTTTCTCTTCTCGCGGTCAAGCCGGCGAAGTGGGCGCCGTCGATTGCGTACAGCAGGAAGGCGACCGCCGCGTTCAGCGCCGGCGACGGGCTGACGCCGAGGCGCTCCGCTATTTTCTGCGAGCTTACGTGAAACTCGCGCGACTTCATCGACGACACGACCTCTGCCAGCAGCCTCTCCGCGGCCTCCGCGGTCACAGCCGCCTCTCTGCCGCCGCTGACCAGCTTGACGCCTCTGACGCCGCCGCCGCGGCAGTACAAGACGCGGCCGTGGACAGACGCCCTGCGCAGCTCGCCCAGCTCGACGAGTGTCTTGAGCGCGGTCCTCAGCTGGGTTCTCGAGGCGCGTCCCCACAGCTGTTCTGCCACGCGCAGCAGATAGCCGGCGGCGTAGCACCACCCCTCCTCCAGGGCGCGGAGGAGCTTCTCAGCCCGCCTGAGGGTTCTCCGCCGCGCGGCCGCTCCGCGGGCCCTCCGCATGGCTACAGGAACTCGTAGCGCTTGCAGTAGGCGGCGTAGACGTCCTCCCCCGTCTTGTGCAGACACGCCTCGCACCTCATCCGCTCGAACAGGACCTGGACCTGGCTGCCGCAGCAGCTTATGGCGTACACGATGCCCCTCTCCGTCTTCCTCCTGGCCGCGTCTAGATAAGCCTTGCCGAGCTTGACGGCCATCTCCGCGGGGGAGGCCAGGCGGCTGCAGGAGCTCATCTTATAAAGCGCGTAGGCGTTCAGCGCTTTGGCGACCGTCTCTTCGTCCACGCCTCTGAAGGAGTACAGCTCTGCGAAGGCGCGGAGCACGTTTTTATCCCTCGCCCTGAGCCTGCCTACGACGAACACATCGCCGTAGAGGCCGTGTATATGCCTCAGCCTCCCGCCGAATATGATGCTCCGCAGGCTCCCCGCGGCTTTTCTGTACGCGTCTTCAGACACGGCGCCTTCATCCGCCAGAAGCGCGAGCTCCATCTCTACGTCTTGCAGAGTCAGGACAACGCTGTCCCACCTCCTCAGCGCTTTGACCACCGCGAAGACTATCTCCCTTTCCATGCGCTTTGAGAAGCCTAAGTTTAAAAAATTGTCCAGGTTCATCCCCTCTGCCTGAGAACTCTGACCCACTCGTTGTTGAGAATAGGCGCACTGCCGCCAGCCGGCGAGCTGTCAGCAGCAGGCGGGCTGCTGCTAGGAGGCGGGCTGGTAGCAGACGTCTGGTTGTTAATAAGCGGCTTGTTAACAGACTGCAGCAAGTTAACAAGAGCTCTTATCTCGTCTCTGAGCTCTGCACAGCGGAGGAAGTGCCTCAGCGCGAGCTCCACGAGAGCGCTGGCGGAGATGCCCATTTGCTCTGCCGCGGACTTGACCTCCTTCCATATGTCGACATCTACGCTGATAGACGTCGACATCTTCACGGAAAAAAGCTTTATTTCAAAAAGCCAAGGCGTGGCGCATCAGCCTTCTCGCCAGCTCGGCGTACTTCTGAGCAACGGCGTAGTGATACGGCATGAGGCCTTGCTTATCCACAGCGCTGGGGTCGGCGCCGTGTTTCAAGAGGAGCTCGGCCGTCTCGGCGCGCCCCCAGTAGGCGGCTACGTGCAGAGGCGTCAGGCCGTTTTCGCTCCTGGCGTTTGGGTCAGCGCCGTGTTGCAACAGCACCTGGGCCACTCTCGTTAGCCCCCTGGCCGCTGCGATGTGAAGCGGCGTTAGGCCCAGCTCGCTCCTCGCGTTGGGATCGGCCCCGTGCTTCAGGAGGATCTCCGCCACGCTCTCCCAGCGGGCGTAGTGGAGCGGCGTGTAGCCGCGGCTGTCCCTCTCGTTTGGATTCGCTCCGTGCTTCAGCAGGAGCTCCGCGGCGTCTGAGCCTCCTTCCATCGCGGCGTAGTGGAGAGGCGTGAAGCCGCGGTTGTCCTTCTCGTTTGGATTCGCCCCGCGGCGCAACAGCGCCTCGACGAGCTCGCCGTAGCCCTTCTCCGCCGCCAGGTGGAGAGGCGTTCTGCCTTCTTTGTCCTTCTTGTTTACGTCGGCGCCGTGTAGAATGAGGAGCTCGATCACCTCCGGGCAACTCTCCTCCTCGGGCAGGCACCGCGCCACGGCTGAGTGCAGAGGAGTCCAGCCGTACTTATTCTCCGCGCTTGGATCGGCGCCGTGTTTGAGGAGCAGGGCGACGCCCTCAGCTCGGCTCGCGGCGGCGGCCGTGTGAAGCGGCGTGTTGCCTGTTGCGCTTTTCGCGTTTACGTCAGCGCCGTGTTGGAGGAGCAGCCTGATTACGCCAGACCTGCCGTATGCCTCGTGAAGCGGCGTGTAGCCGCGGCTGTCCCTCGCGTTGGGATCCGCGCCGTATTGCAGCAGCACCTTGACCACCTCGGCGTTGCCTCTAGACGCCGCGATGTGAAGCGGCGTTACGCCGTATTTGTTCCTGGCGTTTGGGTCGGCCCCGTGCTTCAGCAGGAGCTCCGCGATCGCGGCGTTTCCCTCAGCGGCTACGTGCAGAGGAGTCAGGCCGTTTGCGCCCTCGGCGTTGGGATCGGCGCCGTGTTTCAGCAGGATCAGCGCGATTTCGACGCTGCCCTTCTCCGCAGCGATGTGAAGCGGCGTCATGCCCTCAGCGTTTTTAGCGTTGGGATCTGCGCCGTATCTCAGGAGGAGCTCCACGGAAGACGCCGCCCCCTCTCTCACCGCCTTGTGGAGCAACGTCTCGTCATACGCATCCCTGGCGTTGGGGTCGGCGCCGTGTTCCAGCGCCGTTTTGAGCAACTCTGGACGCGAGACCAGTCTGTGAAGCGGTTCTCTGTCAATATCGCCGTTTATAATCTTCAGGACAACCACTTCGGGAAGTTCCATGTAAAAAGGCTTTTAAATGGAACTTGGGCGCATGCGTCTGAGGCGGCCAGGCTTAGAGGCCGAGATAACAATCGGCGAGATCACGATCCTCGCAGGCCCCAGCGGGTCCGGCAAGTCCTACGTAGCGCTGACGCTCTACGCGGTTCTGCGGGCGCTGGCGGCGCGGAGGAGCGGCCGCGTTTTGAAGCGCCTGCTCGAGGCGCTCGGCTGGCCGGAGCTGTCGGCGCGTATAGTCGGGTACTCAGTCGACATCAGGCGAGACAGCGGAGGCGTGCGTGCGGACATCAAGGGCGAGGGGAGGGCGCCTCTCCCCGTGTATCTGCCGGCGGACCGTCTGTGCGTTGCGAAGTGGTACCCCCTTCTCGCCGGCCTCCAGATGGCGGACGGCGTCGCGCAGCTGGCCGCGCAGGCGCTGGGCCCGGTCGGCGACTTCATCTCCATGCTCTTCGCCGCGCAGGCCGCGTCGCGTCTGCCTGCCAAGCGGCGGGAGCTGTACGACGTGTTTGTGAGACACGCGGGCATTGAGGTCTACTTCGACGGGGACAGAATCGCGGTGGAGTGGGAGGAGGGCAGGAGCGATGTCCAGCTGGCGCCCAGCGGCTTCGCGGGGCTGGCGCCATTGGGCCTCCTCCTGCGCTACGGCCTGGTAAAAAAGGGGTCCTTCGTCGTGTGGGAGGAGCCGGAGGCGCATCTTTCTAAAGACGCCGTAGGTAAAGTCGCCGGCCTGATCTCAGACCTGGCCAGCCGCGGCGTCTGGTTCCTCTTGACCGCTCATAGCGATGACCTTATAGGCGCCCTGGGCAAAGGCCGCGTCTACCTCTTCGAGAGGCGGGGGCGCGGCTACGTCGCGGTGGAGAGGTAGATCACTCCGCGGGGGTGCACGCGGTTTTTCTGCACACGTACGTCAGCGGAAGGCCGAAGCGCTTGAACGCCCAGCCCAGCGAGTATATCCTCAGGCTCCGCGTGAAGCGCTGGAGCTCGAAGGGCGTCTGGCCGTATTTAGCCGCCCTGCGCCTCAGCCGCTCGAAGGCCTCCTCCACGCCTTCTCTCATCTCCCTCTCGGCGTCTGGATCCTCCTCGTACCAATGGCCGTTTTTCCTGAACTTGCCGTACCACAGCTGCGGGACTGCCGACGTGCTCAGCACGGCTCTAACCGCGGCGTAGTACACGTATGTCTGCCTGAGCCACGAGGCAGATATCTTCCTCCTCTTCACCGTGGTCTTCAGCTCGACTACGGCAAGCGTATCTGGCGGCACGTGCACCACCGCATCTGGCGACAGAGACGACCTGTAGACGTACTCCACCACGACGCCTCCCCGTATGATCCTGCCTCCCTTGTGACCCCTAAAGGGGCCGCAGACCAGCTCCCTGAGCGGCATAGGCGACGAGCCGACCCGCCCTGTTATGTAGTCCCGGCAGCCCAGCTCCTCCGCCTCTCTGAAAGCCGCCCTAAGCGCCTTTACGTATTCCTGCGGGCTTCTGAAGACGGCTATAGACATGTCGGTGGTCATCACATATAGCGCCCTGCCGAAGAGATCCGCCGGCCGCCTGGCGGAGCGGTTGATAGAAGAAAGACGGCTCCTGACCCACGCCTCCCCGCCCCTCCTCTCCACCTCCTCCGCCAGAAGAGACAGGAGGTTGTGAACTGCAACGCCAAGCAGCTGGGGAGGCCCGTCCACCGCGATTCTTAACATGAAAAACAACGCTGTTTAAGACCGGCTTTCAGCTCTTCCGCCGTTGAAAATTCGTTCAACTTCGTAAAGGGCGTTTCTCAGAAATCCGCTGTTTAAGTCTCGACGTTTTCTCAGAACAAAAAGCGGACTTCAAAAAATTCGGCAGGTCTTCTGAGTTTCCGCCGGATCTTAAACAGCGAAGTTCTGAGCAAAGAGGAGGGTCCTCTTTGAGGTAAGCAACGTTTGTAAATGGAAGTTTCGAACTATGTAAAACGTTGAGAGCGGCGGATTGTGCTGTGTATTTTTAAAAACCGCGGAGTCTTAGAAGTTATGCAAATCGAAAGCCCGGGTCTCTTCTTGAAGATGGAGGAGGAGGAGGTCTTGGTGGACACTCCGCGTCTGTACCTCTACGTCTACGCGCCCGAGGGAAGGGTGGAGTTCGCCGAACTTGCGTACGGAGACAAATACTACGTATACGACGGGAGATGGTGGCTCTACAGCGAGGATGAAAACGTCGTGCCCGCCGAGGAGGAGGAGGTTCTGAAGATACTGCGGAAGGTGGCCAAAGAGCTCCCCCCTTCCGAGATCTTGAATACGCTTATACATGGAAGTAAAAAAGCCGGCGTTGCTGTTTGAAACGCCTTCTCGCATCGGAATTTTGCAATACGTCGTTTACGACCCGCGGGGCAGAGAGGGCGTTCTCATCGCAGAGGGGTGCAAAAAAGGCGTCTGCGTGAAGTACTACGTCTATGTGGAGAAAGACGGAGGAGGCTGGAGAGTCAGGCGCTTCAAAAGGCCTAGGGAGGAGGGGGGAGGCTGCATAAAACAGCAGACGGCCGACGCCTTGTGGGAGCTGGCGGAGCGCGGCCACGAGGTCGGGCTGTGGCGGGAGGGCGGGCAGTGCGGCGTAGTGGTAGACGGCGTAAAGCTGTTTGAGCCCATCTGTAAAACCGCTGAAGAGTGCGCCAAACAGCTTCTCTGGCATAAAAGCGTCAGCAGAGTCGCAGAGGTTCTGGGCGAAAAGGCAACAGGCCTCACGCACAAACAGCTGTCTAAGCTTATGAAGATCTTGGAGAACCCGCAGTTTGCAGAAGCGCTGAGGGGGGCAGACATCTGGCTTCTGCTGGAGGCTGAGGACGGCTCGGAGATCTGCGTCCTCGACGGCCGGGGGGCGGGGCTCTGCTTCTCGGAGCGGATGAGGAGGGCGGAGTTTGAGCCCGCGGGGGCAGAGTACAGGCCCCGCGGCTTGTACGCATACGCCGCGGGGACGGCGAAAAAATACGTGCCGGTTTTTTAACTGACCAGGTGGAGGACGCCGGTTTCCACGGTTTTTACAAACGCGTCGACTGCCGAGCCTTTTGTCACGCGCGCCTCGCCGGTAAGCGCGTAGCGCTCCACGGCTTCTAAGAACCGCACGGCCTGTCTGCAGCGGCCGAGGAGCGCGGCGGCGTCTGGAAGCGATGTGGCGACGTCTTCCCACCGCCCCTCCTTTAGGTCAAACGGCAGGTACAATCTGCGGTCTCCGACCGCGAGCTCGAAGTATATCCTGCGGCCGGCGCTGTAGACAGCTGTAACGCTGTCCGCTATGTCCATTGCCCCCTCCCCAGTATCCTGCAGACCTTGACGCCTGTATACGGCGACGCGCTCTCCACCACCTCGTATCTATCCGTCTCAAACCAGAACTTCATAAAAAACGAGGGCTCACCGCTTTAAAAACTTTAGGTGAGTATCTCCATGAGCTCCGGTGTATAAATCATTGGCTCGGAGGCGCTTAATCACTGACGCGCCAAGACATTGGATCTATTTGTATCTAGGCGCACTTCGGCAAAGTGCGGGTGGTAAACGTCGTGATGACGTGCGCGCCGCGCAGCTCGTTGTTTTCGCATCCACACGTCGCAACTCTAAACAAAGCCGTGCAGTTCTTCGGAAGCGAGTGGACGGCCGTATACTTCCCGAAGACCGGGAGGGTCAAGCTCTTCTCGAGGTCTCTAACCCCGCCCGACGCGGTTCAAGACTGCAGAATCGACCTCATCGTAGCCGTGGCCCAGACAAAGCCGCGGGGCGAGGAGGAGGCGGCTGAGGCGTTTAGGGCGCTCGGCCTTGCTGTGGACAGGCTGGACCGCTCGCCCGCGCTTCTTGTTTACGGCCGCGGTTTCACGCTGAGGGTTTTCCACACGGGGAAAGCCGTCGTCTTTGCGCGCAACGTCGAAGCGCTTAAAGAGGCGGAGAGAGTCCTCAGCAGTTTGACATGAAGTGGTACGCAAAAGCTCCCCCATACGCGCTCCTCCTGAAGCCTGCGCAGTACGCGAGGCAGTTCTACCCCATCGGCGCAAGACAGGAGTTCATCAGACGCGTCGAGGAGAGCCCGGAGTGGTTTAAGTTTTGGCTGATCGCGGA
>Ga0197144_100743_pt1 | contig 12212 bp, 14 predicted proteins | sample GBS85_MetaG_FD_148670 | JGI IMG/M metagenome (GOLD analysis project Ga0197144, IMG submission 148670) | Sediment microbial communities from Great Boiling Springs, Gerlach, Nevada, United States - GBS 85_MetaG | ecosystem: Environmental > Aquatic > Thermal springs > Hot (42-90C) > Sediment...
AATCTCTAGCTAGGACCTTTAGAAGCTTTGATAGAGGTTCGCTAGAAGCATATAAGTGATATTCGAGAAGTAGTTCCTTAAACACCCTAACATGCTCATAGTCGTTAAGTATTACATCGAATTCGCAGCCCTCGCAATCCATTTTTAAAATAGCATCATGATTAACGCCATACTTGCTTACTACATCAGCTAGAGTTATTGCAGGTACCATTACATCACACTCGCCAGACTTATGATACGTCATTGCAGTTATTTTAATATCAACGTTCTCAATACATATTTTACCAGGTTTACTGGCCAAGCCAACGTTGAGTGGTACTACTACGTTTTCGAGATTATTAAGCTTTATATTATCAAGCATCTCCCTAAAGGCATTTGGATGAGGCTCTACAGCTATCACTCTCCTAGCACCCCTTAAGGCAAAATAGATAGCTGAATCACCGATATAAGCACCAATGTCGACGACATCCCTCTCTTTACAATTCAAAGCTTTATAAACTTCCACATCAAAGATTTCAACTATAGTATCACGCACACGTCTAAACTTAATGTTGTTCTTAACCCAGCAGTCGCAAGAAGTATCATATATCCAACCATGCACTCTAGCCCAAGTCTCTGTCTCGTAAATTACATCACTAATATCACTAATCTCTATATCGTTCACAAACAACTTGCCATCAACACATTTAATAGATTTAATAAGCCCGCGCGAAAACCTACTAACAAACCTTGCAAAGACCTCTGGATCTATCTCAAAAATGCATTTACCAACCCTAGCTCTAAGCCTAACATCGAAACCCATTTTCGCAAGTACATACTCGAGTAATAACGAATACCAGTTACCAAATAAGTAACGAGCTGCAAAAGCTCTTCTAATCTTTCTCAGCACCTCACGAGCACCTTTCCATAGGTTCATAGCCTATTAGGTTTTAATAGCCTTATCAATCTACATCCTAATATGAGTCTACTTATTTGTGTTCTCTTCATACTCTTAAACTGTATTAGTATGGATTCGATGATCAATGGTAAAGAGAATGGTGAAAACCACCATAAAGCTTTCTTTACTATTAAACATATAAAAAGATGCTGATAGTACTCTACAAATTCTAGCAAGGCGTAGAATACCATTTTACGAGCAGAAATAGATCCGCGAGATCCATAATGAGCTATGAAAATACTTCTCAGGTAATTCAAGGACCTTGCCGTAAACTACGGGTAATTCGTGAACTACTCCGCGATATAACACTTTATCCTTTCTGTAAATTTTGATTTACCTGTCTGGATAAGCGGAACCAAATAATATTTGCTGGCACTTCACATTGTAATTCACTCTTGTGATACTAAATGCTACATATCCTCTCTTCTCAGCGATCTCCACGAGTTTTAAAATAATTTCTTGCCGAGAAGCTTGTCGTCATCTAAATAAAGTATCCAGTTATAGCTAACTTTACTAAGAGCGAACATTCTGTTAGGATCAGAGTAGCCTCGTGGTTCCCTCAAATACACTTTAGCCCCCTAACTCTTAGCTATTTCTACTGTATCATCACTACTATACCTATAAATCACAACAATCTCGTTAACCACGTCTTTAGCATTCTCCAGTAAAACTCTCAACTTCTTTCCAGAATCCCTGCTAAAAATTATAAGAGAAATTTTAGTATTAGGCAAGTCCTATCTTCATCATTAAGCACTCTATAAGACCTCTCTAACTAGCAAATAAACTAGAACTTGGTTAAATTATAACGCTATTGGTGCACTTTTCCCCTGTCGAGATAAAAAACTATTATTGCACTACACGAGTCCGAGTTTATCACATATTCTTCTAATTGTCTAGTTGTATTTGTGATTGTTATGATAACAATAATATTTTCGAGGTCTCTAATGTAAAGGTGTAGTTGTGGGCAAAAGTTAAGTTGACGAGAACTATCTCTCTAATTGACCTGATTTTTCAATGGTGTTTTTTAGGTTTCTTGTGTTTTTTAATAAAGTCCCCATTTTCCACGGATAGCCTCCAGCTAGAGATTTTGACATTACTGATTACATTATAAGGTGCGTGAAGCCATTTTCTTTAAATGGATGTGCTGAGCTCGGAGTTACAGTAGTGAGTACTACTAGAACTAGTAGTTTCTTCTTAAACTCTGCATAAGCTTATAGTAGCATGTGGTGTTAATGTGGTTTAGTGCTGTAAACTACATGTGCTGATCTGCTGATTTAATTACGCTGAATACTGATAGCATAAGTGCCGTGAAAGACACTATTACTAGAAGCCTAATTTTCTAGTCAATACGCCTCATACATAGGTAATGATGTTAAGGGGAACGTGTTAATACATCTTAACTTCACTATTCAACTTCTGTCGTGGTTTCACGTCTTCGAAGACATTGACTATGAGATCTTGTAAACCCGACTTCTAGTGCTATACTTACTAAGCCGAGTGCCTCGCGGCTTATAGAAAGGGCATGACGTACAGACTAATTTATGTTTTCCGCGTTAATATAGTACCTAACCCCATCTTCTCTTTGAACAACTCTAACGCTTACACATCGAAGGAGTGTAACTAGAGGGTCAGACAGTGTGCAGTAGCCTTTATCATCCATGAATACGCATCTTGTATTCTTTGAATATGAATCTTCGATTTAACCCTATTTCGAGGAGTTCTATAGTTTCCTTTATCTCTTTGAATTCCCCACTTAGATCGCTATACCTCTTTTCTAATTGAGTAATTCTATTTGAGATCTCTTCGATAGACTTAGCGAGAGAAATTACTCGGTTTCCTAGACCTCCAAGTTTCCCTTCAATGTTCTTAATTGGGTTTAGTGGATCAGAAAGCTTCTCTAGCTTTACTCTAGTTTCTCTACTATACTTCTATACTTCTCTAGTTTCTCGACAAGGTTCTCAGATCTCTTTAAGAGTTCTCGTAATCCTGTCTTTTTCGGTTTTTAACATGTTCAACATATCTCTAAGTTCTCTCGCCTCTCTACTTACTTCTTTCACTAGCTTGTCCGGTTCACGTGTTGCCTCTAGTACCAGCTGTACTAGTGTAGTGGTGATACCCTCGTTCTCTACGATCTTGTTGAAGAGTCGCTCTGCACTTTCTAGTGGTATTCTCAGCCTTAATACTAGGTCGTTTGGGTTTCTCGCTTCACCAGACCTCACTAGCTCTATTGCTTTAACCTGTAACTCCACGTCTACCTCGATTACTTTAGTTCTCCTCACTTTCATCTTAGTGCTAGTTTCACCTCTAGTAGCCTTAGAAACATCTCTCATACTCATTGCTAATAGCTCGCATATCTTCCTATAGGGCACATTGAACTCGTGGTATAGAACTCTCGCTAACTTCTTCTTATACTCGAGGGGTATATTGAGAGGGTCTACTCCAGTAGCCTCTGTGAATTCTCTACGAGTTAACTACTTAGTCTCCTCGCTCTCTAAGCCTCCTAGAAATTTTTAATCTTCAAGATTGCCTCTGTGTCAATCATAATACCACATGATACCAGTAATAAAATATTGGTAAAACGTGTGAAGCGAGTGAGGTATACTGAGGTATGTGCATAATACAATATAGGATAGGTATCTACGGGCCTAGCACAGTGGTAGCGCGGGAAGCGGAAAGCGCGGTTTTAACAAGTAGTGAGGAGAAATCCCGAGTTTTCTTAATCCAGTAGAAAGTGTTGCATGTAGAAGCCACTTAGAGTCACTTCAAGTTTTTCTACATGAAACCAGGGCTACCAAGGAGATAAAGTGATACCAGTAAGCTCTGAGAGGCTCTTATTTCAATTTCAATTATATCAGTTGAAGGCGTTGAGCTAGGAGATGAAAAGTTCTGTTTTAAAGACCTGTTACTCTTTGAACCCTTAAAGTAGTATTTGTGTGTAATGCTACCTATTTATAATAAGGTTAAGCTACCAGAACACTCTTCCCTTGGATTACGGGGTAGCTAAAGATATATGATTTGATAGCTGCGCTAGTAAATTAATGAGTCATTAACACTGAAAACGCTCTTGCAACCTCTAATACGAAAGAAATAACCGATTGACCGCAAATAAATTTAAATTAGAAGGCTTTGACCTGGTTTAGAGCCTCTTCGATTATCTTCATTAAGTTGGCCGCTTCCTCACCATTTATTAATGGTTTTTTGCCTTCTATAATACACTCTAGGAAGTGTTTAAGTTCATTTTTTAAGGGCTCGCTCTTCTCGATCTTTACATCTATAGCAAACTCCTTGTCGTGAATTAGTAGAGTCTGCTGCATATAGTCTAATTCTGCAATCGCTTTATCACCAGTAACATATAACTTCCTGAGCTTGTAGGGTGTTAGCCAGTTAGCCTCTACAACCCCTATTACACCACCGCCCAGCTCCATAAGGACAACTGCATAGTCATCATAGTTCATAGGGTGTAAAGCGCTCCCTCCCTTCACAATAACTCTTCTTATCTCTCTATCTGTAACGTAGCGTATAACGTCGATATCATGTATAGCCAAGTCTAGTGTTACTTCAACGTCTTTTATTTGAGGTGGCATGGGACCAACTCTCCTAGCTGTCAAAACCAAAGGACGTCCAAGCATTCCTCTGTCAATTAGCTCTTTAAGCTTCTGTACTGCGGGGTTAAACCTCTCTATGTGTCCAACCATTAAGATAACTCCAAATTTCTTAGCCTCTTCAGCCATTTCCACCGCTTCGGAATAAGTAGTCGCTATAGGTTTTTCCACCAAGACGTGTACATTGGACCTTATGAAGTCTAGTGTAATATTTCTATGAAGCTTAGTAGGTACAGCTATGCTGACAGCATCAATACCCTCCTTTACGAGGTTTCTGTGATCAGTATACGCTTTAGTACCATAAGCCTCTGCTACAGCTCTTGCTCTAGCTGGATCCTTGTCTACCACGCCTACAAGCTTTACTCCATGGCCTTCCTTTGAGAGTTCATAGTAAACCCTAGCATGATGTCTCCCCATATTGCCAACTCCAACGACCCCCACCTTGATCATCGTTCACTCACCTCTCTAATTGCATTTACTATATATTCTATGTCTTCGTCGGAGAGCAGTGGGTGAACGGGAAGACTTAGAACTCTCTTGCTAGCTTCTATAGCGTTGGGACACTCGTCTTGTGTATAACCAAGTCTCTTATAAAGTGGCTGATGGTTAATAGGAATAGGGTAATGAACAGCTGTTTCTATGCTTTTTTCCCTGAAATATTCTGCTAGTTCGTCTCTGGATAAAGGGAAGTCCTGTTCTACTCTGATTACATATTGGTGCCATACATGTTTAACCCGCGGATCTACGTAGGGCAGAGTTATGCCTTTAACTCCTTGAAGCCCTCTAGTTAACTTTTCAGCGTTTCTCGCTCTAATTTTGTTCAGCTCATCAAGCCTGCGTAGCTGTATACGTCCAAGAGCTGCTACTATATTTGTCATTCTGAGGTTCCAGCCGAGAACCTCATGTACATATTTTCTTACCTGCCCGTGATCTCTGAATAACCTGGCTTTTCTTGCTACTTCGTCATCATTAGTAGTTATCATTCCACCTTCACCAGTTGTCATGTTCTTTGTCGCGTAGAAGCTAGTTACACCAACGTCACCTATTCCCCCCACTTTACGCCCCTCAAATTCTGCTCCATGCGCTTGTGCAGCATCCTCTATTAACAGGAGCTTGTAGTCTTCAGCTATTTCCTTAAAAGCCTTCATGTCAGCTGGCTGGCCATATAAATGTACTACTATAATTGCTTTTGTCTTATTAGTTATCTTTTCCAGCACTTTATTAGGGTCGAGATTATAAGTTCGAAGGTCTATGTCGGCAAAGATGGGCTTGGCGCCTTGGTATAGTATGGCGTTTGCTGTAGCAATAAACGTGAAAGGTGTAGTTATAACCTCATCTCCAGGGCCTATCCCGAGAGCCTTTAAAGCTATGTCTAGAGCTGCCGTCCCATTAGCCACAGCGACTGCATGCTTTACGTCTATGTACCTAGCGAACTCTTCCTCGAACAACTTAACCTCTTCGCCTTGAGCAAGCATTCCACTCTTCAAGATCCTGACAACAGCCTCTATCTCTTCATCACTAATGAACGGTCTAACTATAGGTATAAACTTATTCACTGCAACCACCTTCCCGTAAACACTTCTCGTAATCTTCTCTTCTAATCTGCACTTCTTTCCCGCAATAATGACACTTAAAAACTATATAGTCATCTCGTCGCTCTACGATATTACTATTCTTCAAAGGCCTACCACAATAGCACACAAATCCCTTAAGCCTAGCAGGATTACCAACCACCAGCCCAAACGGAGGAACATTCCTAGTTACAACAGCCCCTGCACCCACCATAGCGTACTCTCCAATCATCACTCCACACACTATTGTAGCATTAGCTCCAATACTAGCCCCTCTCTTAACAAGAGTGGGAATAACCTTCCAGTCTCTGTTAAAGGATCTAGGGTATAAGTCGTTCGTAAACGTGACATGAGGACCTATGAATACGTCGTCTTCAATAGTAACCCCGCGATAAACTGATACAAAATTCTGTATTTTTACATTATTACCTATTACAACACCTTCATCTATGTAGACCCCCTTGCCTATATTACAGTTCTCCCCGATTCTCGCACCTCTACGAACATGAACAAAATGCCAAATCCTAGTCCCCTCACCAATAGAAACATTTTCCTCGATAACGGCTGTAGGGTGAGCATAATAGTTCTTATTAACTTTTTTCATATCCTCCAACCCTCCTAACCTTAATCAGTCATCAGTAATCTTAATTAACGTTTTCCATATACTTTTCTTAGATCATTAACGCTATGTATATCGTTATCATTAACAAAGTTCAAACCCAGCTTTACTGCCTTTTTGATCACTTTTTTGGCAGCATTCTGTATCTAGAATTTATCTCAATTAAAATGTCTCTTTTTCAATACTTTTAATATTGATTCGATTTCCTCGGGCGAAAGCACTATGTTGTTTCTGTGTAAAAATAAACCTGGATGTGCCAAGCCATCGACAGGATATTTGCTTACAACTTTCTCGAGAGGGTATATGTAGAGTTGCTTATCTAGGGGAAAGGAATGAAAAGCGTATAGTTTATAGTCTACTTGTTTAATAATTTCAGGTTCAACATCTAACTCTCCGCCAGGTAAAACTTTTGCTTCAATACCGCTCAGTATGATTATTTCTGAAAGAATTACGTGCTTTTCCTATCTCTTCAAGATAACGATTAAAATCGTATGTAAGTTCTCTTCTCACATGTTCAGTAAAAGCGATTAATGGTATGTTCAACATTGCTACCTCCCTACATATTTCGAACACGGTGTTCTTGCTGTCGGTAAACGAAGTGTGCACGTGCTACTTCCCTGTTAACAGGTTTTTATACGGTAACCATTTCTTCATAACAACACCTACGAATAAGTGCACCAATTATATTATATTTCTGCAATTATTTCCCTGTTATAGACCCCTATACCACCCCATATCTCAAAAATCTTGTACCCCATCTTACATTAAATGACAGTATCTCTTCGCCTAAAGCAAGTTTGACTACACCCTAAATTATGTTAGCACCGGCTAGTGTAGACAAAACCATTGTACCTTGTATTCTAGGATTTGACTCGATTATTTGGGGGACTCCATTCTTATTTTCTTTAAACTGAAATCCATGTGCATACTTTAATTTTCCCCTCGTCAGCTTTTCTACATACTCTATAAGGTATACCTCTCTCAATAAGACCTTGACATCCAAGTTTTCAGGAAATATGCCATATTTTGGTGTAAACAGGGTACGGCTACCATTAGATTTATATGGAGAGAACTTCGTTGGATAAACCAAGACTCTGATTCGACCACTAATGTTTAACTCTTCAAAATAAGAAACCTTGATCTTTCAGGTCCGCTACTTTCAGGTTCATTTCACCATGTAAAAGCCATAATTACATGTGGAATTCCAGCAATCAAGTACCACAACCTTATAAACTATTTTAGCAAGAAACTAGCGCAAACTTAAATTGCTTCTTTGAGTTTCTATAACTAAAACTCTTGGAGGATTACGGTTCAATAACTTGTCCATCCCACTGATAACTTTGTTTTCATGGTCTTCCATATCAATTTTAACTATATCAATATTCTTAACATTGAGAATTCTAAGTAACGTATCCACTCTTAAGGTAGCAATTTTAATAGTCTTCACACAATTCCTTAAATCTTCGAGAGTATGAGCACCTGAAGATGATTTCACATATAGATGTGCATAACCATCTTTATCTGAAGCTGCAATAGATAGTACAATGACCTTATTACTTAAATTATTTACGAGAATGTTTCTACTAGAGTATAATTCTTAGGCTCAGGTTCTAAAGCTATAACCTTCGAAACCTTTTGAGCTAACCTAATGGTATATAAACCTATGTGTGCCCCTACGTCAAGGAATATGTCACTCTCATCTGCATTACCTACGAGAAATTTGCTAGTTAGAGGCTCAAATGGCTTAGAAAACCTCCATAAATCCTGGACTCTAACATAATATCTAAACCCTTCAGAATCTGCAAACATAACCGGGAGATCCCGTAGTAATGGAAACATGCTACATAATGTGAAGACTCTACTCATGACACCTTTAGCTAGCAGTGTTACAACGAACATGCTCCTTGATTTAACTCATGCAAAGAAGAGCTATATAAACTGTACTACGAGCAGAATAGCGATCTAATTCAACAAACATTGGGCGAGCCTCCCATTGATCCTACTACATAGAGAGTTACAGCTAAAAATGATTAATAGTGCAAATAAAACATTGGTCTTACTTTGAATTCTGTACATTAAGTCATAGTGTAGCATCGTCTATTAAACCCCTTAATAATACTGATAAGCTTCTCTGTAGACAACCCAGGCAAAAGAGAGCTCAGTGTACAAATCTACTATAAAGCCCCTCCTCGCTAGCGTAATAGTGTATGGCTTCCACACAACCACCTCAAACCCCCGGCTGACCAGTGCTTGAATAGCCCTGGAAACATCCCCCTATCAATCAGGACGTCTAGGTCTACTGAGACGTGCTCTACAGGCTTCCTGAACTTGTATAGTGTGTAGTTAAGCCCCTTTAACGTGCTAATAACTTCAATGGTGTTCTCCATAAACCACTTATACCTAGCCTCCTCACAGAGCAATTCACCCTCAATAACACCTCTAACAGCTCTGAGGTATGCTAAGTACAGCTTGATTAAGATTGGCAACCTTGGCAAGCACTTGTACCTCCTCACCTTTTGGTTTATGGGATCTCCTGAACACTTTCGGTAACATCAACGTTTTGATCTTGCCTCAATCCTCTAGGCGCTTTAAAACATCCCTCAACGCCTCCCAAGGGCTCTTGACACCAGTGTCAATATCGCAACGTGCTATGTATGTTGCCAGAACACTATAGATTGTTAACTCCTTAACGAGGAATTCGCGTGGCACATCAGCTCTCTTAACAAGAGTCTCCAAGCCTGCATGGAGGTATATTGGCCTTTCCTTAAGGGCTAATCTGAGTAAAAACCTGCCATAAATAGTATTGAGAAAGCCGGGATATTCCAAAGTAATAATAATCCAAACAATGAAGTCTAGGAAACCCCTATCACAAACTAGAAACTTACACAACCTCCTAAGCAAAGCCCTAACAAATACGTGAGGTAGAAGAGACCAGAACTCTAAGTGGATCCAGAGGGGCTTAAGCTTACTAGGAATACAAATTCCGTAGTAGGGGTTGCAGATACCCCGAAGAGCCTTAAACCTAGAAAAAAACCTAACAAGAATAGAGGCCAATAGGTGGGTACCTCGAAACCAGTGAATACACGTAGAACCACGTGAAGAGAAGTAAGAGGCTAGAAGCTTAGCAACAGTAGTCTTACCAGAACCATCAGCACCCGAGAGAACCGAGTAAGCGGGTTCTCTGACCCGAGAGCGCGGCATCTAGAGCACCCCTGAAGTTCTGGCATAAACAGCAATTAAGAGTACTCGTAATAATAGACCCGCTATGCTAAGACCCCAATTCAAAACCTCCTTCAATCCTCAGCGACGAGCATCACATGCTCATCACGACTCCACCCCACCTCCACTATCATACCTTTAAACATCCTTCAGATACTCCCCGACCCTTAGGTAAAGGAGGCACGTCGTCAAGTCTTGAAGATCCCTAGATGGGTCCTCTTCTAGAGATGTTTCATACTCTTTTATAGGTATGTTCAGGAAACTTTAAATAAATTAAACTGCATTAAAATTCTTGAGGATCAGGTGGTTCTTATGAGTACCGAAGCCTACCTTAAAGTTAGGGCGACCATCAGAAAGCTACTCGGTAGAAAGATCGCTAACCTAGTTAGGAATAGTGTCGTCTATGCTAGAACAGCACTAGGTCTTATTCCACATGAGGATAAGAGGAGGGAGTGCGTTTCAGCCCTCATGAGAGTCTATAACGAGGAGCTATGGATCGAGCCTTCAATGCTTAGCGTTAAGGATCTCGTCGATGAGTACGTTGTGATCGATGCCTCCGCAGACGCTACACCTTTAATTGTTGAGGAGTTAATACGTAGGCACAGGCTTAACGTAATCTATGAAAGGAATTTCGATACCGATAAGGTGAGGTTTGGTCAGAGAGCTCTCGAACTTTCTACCTGTAAGTGGATCCTGAGATGGGACGGGGACTTCGTAATGCACGAGAGCAGCATACCCCTTCTCAAGGAGTTTATTCAGAAACGCCGTAGGGGGTACTATGCTGTGTATTGGTCTCACGTCGTACTAGTAGGGGATCTTTACCATACGACACGTGAGATGTTCCATATCGAGCACTGGTTATCAAAGTATGCTCCCGGTGCAAGGTTTATCAGGTCAGGGGACTTCGAGTACTTCTACCTCCCACCAGATATAACGTACAGAGTGGAAATAGGAAAACCCCTCTCCTTCCACCTAAAAGTGGGTAAACCCGTAGATTTTTTGTTGAAGAAATATCGTTTCGAACACTTTAAATACGATATCAAAGAACCTTTTGAGGATTTCGTAAGGAAGCGCGTTAAAGAAGAATTTGCAACAGAAAGCATCGAGGAAGCCGCTGAGGAATACTATAAGCGTTTGCTAGAGAATACTGTACCTTACGATAGGAGAGTACTAGATTACCCCAAAATTCTGAAGGAGTATGTGAAAAGAAAGCTCGGTATCGACTTGTAGTGTGATATAAAAGGTGCGAGCATGACTATCGCGGTTCATTTTGTCTGCCGTTCTATAGCTGTACTTATTACTTAGGGTCCTCCCAGGTCACGCATAATTTGTCTTTTGATTACATTCAAGTTATTAACTGTTTTGAGACAATCTGGTATCTGGTAGATGTTTCCGTAAGATTCCTTCTAACTTACTCTCCTACAAACTTCTAACGCAGTACACTATCCCAATACTCTCACTGTGCCTCTTTACAGTTTTACATAGATAATCTTTAGCTAAAACCTCTAAGAGTTTTGACAAGGGTTCTATAGAGGCATATAGATGGTATTCAAAAGCCAGTTCCTTAAATACCTTAATGTGTTCGTAATCGTTAAGTATTACATCGAATTCGCAGCCCTCGCAATCCATCTTTAAAACAGCGTCGCGGTTAATGCCGTACCTGTTTACCACATCAGCTAAAGTTATTGCAGGTACCATTACATCACACTCGCCAGGCCTATGATACGTACCTATAGTTCCCTCAACATCAACTTTCTCAATACATAGCACCCCAGGTTTACATGCAAGACCAGCATTGACAGGTATTATCACGTTCTCAAGATTATTAAGTTTGATGTTCTCTATCATTTCCCTAAAAGCTTCTGGAGGCGGCTCTATAGCAATAATCCTTCTGGCACCTCTTAATGCAAAATATACCGCTGAATCACCAACATAAGCACCAACGTCAACAACATCTCTGTTAGTGACGTCTAGAAAAGCATACTCACCTTCACCATACATGCCGAAGACACTAAGTATAATAGGATCTAAGCGTTTAAACTTAACGCCATCCTTAACCCAGCATCTAAAAGACTCATCGTATCTCCAACCGAGTACCTTAGCCTAGGTTTCAAAGTCGTAGATTACATCACTAATGCTATTAACCTCTACATCATTTACGAACAGCCTACCATCGATGCACTTAACGGATTTGATTAGACCTCGATAATACCTGCTAACAAGCCTTGCAAAGACATCCGGATCCATATCAATAACGCAACTAT
>Ga0197144_100744_pt1 | contig 12212 bp, 11 predicted proteins | sample GBS85_MetaG_FD_148670 | JGI IMG/M metagenome (GOLD analysis project Ga0197144, IMG submission 148670) | Sediment microbial communities from Great Boiling Springs, Gerlach, Nevada, United States - GBS 85_MetaG | ecosystem: Environmental > Aquatic > Thermal springs > Hot (42-90C) > Sediment...
GGATCTGAGGAGAGCCCACCTCCCAGCAGGCTCGGGCCAGGGGAAAAGCCCGCTCCCGACAAAGGGCCGAGGCCAGGACCTGACTATGGGTGACCAGCGGGCCCAGATGGATGCGGCCATCCGCTCCGATGGCGATGGTGTCCAGGCCGGGGATGCGGGTGATATCGATGAGGACCTCTACGCCCGGGCGTTGCCGACGCTCCAGCTCCAGGATCAGATCTGTGCCTCCGGCGATGATCCGCGCCCGGCTCCCGTGCTCGGCCAGCAGGCCCAGGGCTTCCTCCGTAGACGTCGGGGTGTAGTAGGCTTTCCACATGGGGTTTCCCCTCCTTGGGCTGCGCCTTGCCCTCCTTACTAAGTTTAACCCATGCGAACTCCCGGCTCTGGTTCGGAGAGGGTCGGGACCTTCCGGATTTTCTGGGCAGGTGATCCCTTTCGGCCACGGGATATGTAGGGCAACTGCTCGCAGTTGCCCTACATGCGGAAACACTGGAAAGCCCTGGAAGAGGGTTGGGGAGCCTTCCATACAGCAGGAGACTCGCTTATCATAGAGAATATGGGGAAGCGTCCGCTCTGGATCGGCCTCACGGGGAACATCGCCTGCGGGAAGAGCACGGTGGCCCGCATGCTGGCGGAGATGGGGGCTTATGTCATTGACGCCGACGCCATCGCCCACGAGGTGATCCGCAAGGGCACCCCCGCCTACGAGGCCATCCTGCGCCGGTTCGGGCCGGGGATCCTAAGGGCGGATGGAGAGATCGACCGCCGGCGTCTGGGGGAGATCGTCTTCCGCGATCCGGCGGCGCTGCGGGATCTGGAGGCCATCGTCCACCCGGCGGTGCTCGCGGAGATCCAGCAGCGCATCCTCGCCTGCCCGGATGCCCCGGCCATCGTCATCGAGGCCATCAAGTTGATCGAGTCCGGGTTCGCCCGGGCCTGCGACAGCCTGTGGGTGGTCACCTGCCCGGAGCCCGAGCAGGTCCGCCGGCTTATGGAGGATCGGGGGCTCACCGAGGAAGAAGCCCGGATGCGGATCCGGGCCCAGCCCCCTCAGGAAGAAAAGGTCCGTCAGGCCGACGTGGTCATCGACAACAGCGGGGACCTGGAGGCCACGCGCCGGCAGGTGGAGGCCGCATGGCGGCGATGGGTGCAGGAGCGGTCATCCGCTCCGGAGGAGGCCTCCTGAAGGCGGGATTCTACGCCGGAGGAGAGGGACGATGAAGGTCACGATCCGTCGGGCTCGGCCGGCGGATGTGGACGAGATCTGCGAGCTGGTCCGCCGGGCCACCCGGGGGCGCTTGATGCCCTCCCGGGACGAGGTGTTCGACCGGATGGCGGAGCGGGGGATGCTGCTGGCCTTCAGCCCGGCGCGCGAGCTGGTCGGGCTGATCAGCTGGCGGGTGGAGAACTTGGTGGCCCGCATCCTGGACTTCCTGGTCCATCCCCTCGACCTGCGGCCCACGGTGGGGCGCCAGCTGGTGGAGGCCGTCGAGGAGGAAGCCCGCCGTCTGGAATGCGAGGCCTGCGTCCTCTATGTCTCCCCCGAGATGTCCTCCGAGGCCCTTGCCTTTTACATCGGGCTGGGGTATACCCGCTGGCCGGAGGAGAGCCTGTCGGAGCCGTGGCGCGAGGCGGCGCACGAATTCGACGCCTTCGGGCGCGTGGCCCTCATCAAGCAGATCCGCGCCGAACGGGTGACCCGCCCCATCTGAGGGGTTGCATATCCCCAGGAGAATCCCGACAGAGGAGGTAGGATCCGATGTGGGCGACGATCCGAGGGTTCGTGGAGCGACATCCACGCCTGACCGCATGGATCGCCTTGGCCATCGGGATGGTGGCCATCCTGCTCTGGTCGGCCCGAGATGTGGGGCTCACCCCCTCCCAGATGCTGGCCCTTGTGGTGGCCACCATCATCTTGGCCGGCCTGTGCGTGTGGATCATCAGCTGGGAGGACGAGGAGGAAGAGGCTGGATCTGAGGCGCAGCCCTCGAAGAAAGCGTGAGATCCCGGCGGAACGGCGTTATCCCCTCGGGCGGTGCCGCTCTCCCCTCTCCGGAGCCTGCGCGCCGGGCGGTGAGCCCTTCGGGGAGCCCTTCGCATCGATGGAGGAACCATGGAGCTCCTGGAGGCGCTGAAAGAGATCCGATCCTCTCAAGGGCTGCTGAGCTGGCTGGATGTCTTCAATGCCTGGGCGCAGGCGCGAGCGGCCGGGCCGGAGGGCCCCTTCGTTCAGGCCACAGCGGAGGCGGCCTTAAGCCACTTGGAGGAAACTCAGCCTCAGCCCTCCGATGAGGCGATGCGGTTGCTGGCCCGAGCCATCCTGGGCTGGTGGTCCTTGGCAGTGGACGCGCTGGGCGGGAGCGCGGAAGCCCAGGGCCTGCGCGTTCGGGCCCTGACCCTGGCCCGCCAGCTGGATGAGGTCACCGAGCGGCGTTGGGCTCTGTCCGCCTGGCTGGAGCGCCACGCCCCTCACAAAGAGGAGTAAACCGCCCCCGGATTCCCGGGGACGGGAGGCTCGTTGCCCAAACAAAAACCCCGCCATGCCGTGGGCCGCCGGGCTGATGCACCCGCTCGCTCAGGTGGGAGCCTCCTGCCGGTTGCCGCCTTGACGTGCCCCGCGCGCAGGCCGTCTAACGCGTCCCCGGTCCAGAGTCCGGCCCCCTTCCTTTCAGGTGTTGGCGCCAGCCGCTGCACACAGCCGCACGCACATGGCCGGGCTACCTCTATTTTAGGTCAGGATCGCCCAAATGCGCAAGCCCCCAGGGCTTTCGGCTTTCCTGGGGCTCAGACCTCAGTGGGGACAGGGGGAGAGGGAAGAGGAGGGCGTAGAAGGCGGCCCGCGCCGCGCCCGCGGGGGCCCGCCCCTCCCGCCTCAAAACCGACCCCTTCCGCTTCAGCGAGACAAACAAACCGGACTCCTACACTCATCTCCCCTTCCACTTCTATCCCCGGCAGCCCATCCAGAAAATCCCTCCGTTGCGCTCCCACCCGCAGCCCACAGGATGGGACGCGGGTGCAGGGGAGCAATGCGTCTTGGGACGGGATGATTCCGGGTGGATGGGAGTGTGGGGTTTGGGTTCAATTGGAAGAGTGTGAATTCGTTGCCGAAAGCGTTCACGCGGAGCGGGCAGCTCTGCCGTTGAGGGAACGGTGGCCAGATGTGGGAGTGGCGTTGAGAGGCACCGCCCCCCTGATTTCAGGCACCATCGGGGCTCCCCGCCTTCCTCAAATAGAGGAGAAGCCATTGCTTGCTTGTCCTTCTCGGCTATAATCGAAACAGATGTTCTTCCGCAACTTGACCGTGGATCCACTCGCGCGGAGGATCTCCTTCATGAACGTGACCATCGCCCAGTCAGCGTTTGAGCGTGCCCTGTCGGTGGCGGGCCGGGCGGTTCCTTCCCGGGCCACTTTGCCAACCCTCACGCACGTGCTGTTGCAGGCCGAGCCCGGGCGGTTGAAAGTCGCCGGCACGGATCTCAATCTGGCTATCATTACATGGGAAGAGGCGCTCGTCTCCGAGCCCGGCGGCATCACGGTCCCGGCGAAGCCCCTCGCAGAGTTCATCGGAGCTCTTCCGGACGAGCCGATCCATCTCCAAGTGGACCGGGAGACATGGACCCTCCAAATCGTGTGCGGAGCCTATGAGACGGCGATGAAGGGGCTGGATCCGGAGGAGTATCCGATCCTCCCGGAGCTGGAGGGAGACGGCTTCGCCCTGGACCCGGAGGATTTCCGACTGGCGATCGATCAGGTGACCTTCGCCGCGGCGACGGACGAGACGCGACCGATCCTGACCGGGGTTCTGATCCGCCGGGAGGAAGGGCGACCGGCCGGGCAGCCCGCGGGGGTGGCGACCTTCCTCACTATGGCGGCTGCCGATGGCTACCGGCTCTCCGTCAAGACCCTCCCGGCCCTGCGGGCGCCTGAGGGCGCCTTCTCGGTGATCGTCCCAGCGAGCGCCCTCGAGGAGGTGGGCCGGCTGCTGAAGGGAGAGACGGAGCCGGTGTCCATGATGGCGCTACGGGGGCGCAATCAGGTGGGCTTCCGGCTCCGCCGGGTGGCGGTGCTCTCCCAGCTCATCGAAGGCCAGTTCCCGGACTTCCAGGCCATCATCCCGAAGCGCTGGGAGACCCGGATGGAGGCCCCCCGGGATGCGTTGCTGAAAGCGTGCAAGGCCCTCAGCGTGTTCGCCCGGGAGACCTCGAACGCGGTCCGGCTGGTCCTCACGCCGGGGGAGGAGGGACGCCCGGGACAAGTCCTGTTGCAATCCCGATCCCCTGAGAAAGGGGAGACGAAGGTGTCCATCGACGCTCTGGTAGAAGGCAACCGGCTGGAGATCGCCTTCAACGTCCGCTTCCTGATGGACGTGCTGGAGGCCATCGAGGACGACCGGGTGGCCTTCGAGATGACCACCCCGCAATCGCCGGTGAAGGTGCTCCCGGTCAGCGATCCTTCCTTCGTTCACGTGGTGATGCCGATGTTCCTGTGAGGAAAGCCTGCGGTAAGGAGGGTGAAACGATGTATCACAAGCTGATCATCGCCGGGCATCTGGGAACGGACCCCGAGATGCGCTACACGCCGGAGGGAACGCCCGTGACCTCGTTCCGGATGGCCAGCAACATCCGCTATCGAGACGCCAGCGGGGAGCAGCGGGAGGAGACGATCTGGTTCCGGGTGTCGGTCTTCGGGCGGCAGGCGGAGATCGCCAATCAATACCTGCAGAAGGGGCGCCCGGTGCTGGTGGAGGGCCGCCTGCGGCCGGACCCACAGACCGGGAACCCACGGATCTTCCGGCGCTCCGATGGGACGGCAGGGGCGGTCTACGAGGTGCGGGCGGACCGCATCGTGTTCATCGGGCCGCGGCCGGCGGAAGCGCCGCCGGCGGTGGAGGCCGAGGAGCCGGTCCTGGAGGAGCCCGGCTCGATTGAGGAGGAGGAGATCCCATTCTAATCGGAGCGGGGAGAACGCAGGCCGGGCGGCCCGGGAGTAGGGGCGCAGCGTCGCTGCGCCCCTATGGCTCTACAGATCCTTCATGGGACACCTCTGCGGATGCCCGGTCTAGATGAAACAGGAAGCAGCCGGTCAGACCTGCCCGGCCTGCGAACTCGTACGCTTCCAATGGAGCGCGTCGATGCGCCTCAAGGAACTGGAAGGGATCGCCCGCGAGATCCACGCGGTCCTGGAGGCGAAGAACGCAGCCCGGGACGCGGCTCTCATGCGTTGCCGGGAGCTGACCCGCCTGTGCGCGCTGTGCATCCGGGCGGTCCATCGCGAGGAATACGCGGAGGGCCAGCGCCTGCTTCGTGAAGCCCAGCAGGCCGCCTTTGTCCTGCAGACGGATCTCGCCCCCTTCCCGGATCTCCTGTATGCCGGATATACGCAGGACGCGCTGAAGGAGTGGGTCGAGGCCTCAGTGGTCTACGCCATCGTCACCGGACAGCCCCTTCCGGGGCCGCGGGAGCTGAACGTCCCGGAAGCGGCTTATCTGAACGGCCTGGCGGAGGCGGCCACGGAGCTCCGCCGTCGTATCCTGGATTTGATCCGCACGGATCGCTTTGATGAGGCGGAACGCCTGCTTCAAGCGATGGATGAGATCTACGAAGTGCTGATCACGATGGATTACCCGGATGCCCTCACGGGAAATCTGCGCCGGGCTACGGATGTGGTGCGGGGAACGCTGGAGCGAACCCGTGGGGAGCTTACCCTGAGCCTGCGGGAACACCTCCTCCAGGAGGCTCTGCAACGGATCGATCTGCGCTTCAGCAAGTGATCCGCTCCCCCGTTTTCTTGAAGGGCTTCTGGAAATGTGAAAGCATGGGAGTGAGACGCCAAGGGCAGAATCCGGGCCCTGGGACCATCCCGGCCGTCTGGGCAAGTGAACGATGGCCTTCACAGTGAAGGATTTTGAAGATCTGCTGCGCATCTTGGATCGCTATCCCCACTGGCGGGAGGAGTTGCGCCGGCGCATCCTCCTGGAGGAGCTGGAGCAGCTGCCCCGGGCGCATCGGCGGCTCTCCGTCCGGATCGGTCGGATCGAGAAGGCCCTGGCGGCGCTGGCCGAGACAGTCCGGAAGCTCGCCCAGGACCAACGGCGTCATGCCGCCGCCCTGGCCAAAGTCCGCAAGGAGGTTGCGGAAGCACGCGCCGAGGCCGATCGTCGGTTTGCGGAGTTGGCGGAGACGCAACGGCGGACGGAGGAGAGCCTGGCGGCCTATCGGGCGGAGACGGAACGCCGGTTTGCCGAGCTGGCAGAGGCCCAGCGGCGGCATTATGAGGAGTTCGCCGCCCACCGCCAGGAGTTCCTCGCCTATCGGGCGGAGACGGAACGCCGGTTCGCGGAGCTGGCAGAGGCCCAGCGGCGGACGGAGGAGAGCCTGGCGGCCTATCGGGCGGAGACGGAACGCCGGTTTGCCGAGCTGGCAGAGGCCCAGCGGCGGCATTATGAGGAGTTCGCCGCCCACCGCCAGGAGTTCCTCGCCTATCGGGCGGAGACGGAACGCCGGTTCGCGGAGCTGGCAGAGGCCCAGCGGCGGACGGAGGAGAGCCTGGCGGCCTATCGGGCGGAGACGGAACGCCGGTTTGCCGAGCTGGCAGAGGCCCAGCGGCGGCATTATGAGGAGTTCGCCGCCCACCGCCAGGAGTTCCTCGCCTATCGGGCGGAGACGGAACGCCGGTTCGCGGAGCTGGCAGAGGTCCTGCGACGCTTGGTGGAGCGAGTGGATCGGATCGAACAGGATGTCGGGACGCTTAAAGACCATGACCTGCGCCGGCGCTATGCGGAGCTCGCACCCTCTTACTTCGGCGGCCCGAACTTCCGCAAAGTCCGCGTGCTGACATCCTCGGAGCTGGTCAACCGGCTGTTGGCCGCATTGGATGAGGGGAAGATCGAACGGGAAGACTTTGAGGAAGCCCGTCGCATCGATCTGGTGGTTCGCGGCGAATGGGAGGGCCGCACGCTCCACCTGGCCCTGGAGACCTCCTGGACGATCGATCGTAGGGATGTGGAGCGCGCGGTGCAGCGCGCGCGGATCCTTCAGGCCGTCTTGGGGGAGACCTGGCCTGCAGTAGCTGGCAGCCGTCTGACCGAAGGGGCCCGCGAGCTCCTCCAGCGGATCCGCGAGGAAGGACGGCCCATCGTGGTCGCCCAGGACGGCGGCATCGAGTGGCCCTCTTGAACGGAAGCCTCTGGCTTAGCGGACTTCGATCCGCAGAGAGGGCGCCGGGATGACCTCCCCTTCCTCCAGCTCAGCTGTCGCTTGAAAGATGTGGGTTCCAGGGATGAGGAGCCACCAAGCCCGATAGGGCGGGCTCGTCCACTCCATCCACGGTTGCCCGTCGATCTCCACTCGCACGGATCGGGGGATCCTCTCTCCGGTCCAGTAGAGCTCCACCAGCAGGCGCTGAGCCTCCGGAGGTAAGGAGGGAGCCTGTCGATAGATCGCCCCCGCGGGCGGGGAGACCCAGCGCAAGCCGCCTGCCCCCTTCCCTCCTTCCTGCTCCAACCGAGGAGGCAGAGGAAACCCGTTCTCCTGAGCCCATTTCCAGGCCCGTGGCGGCCACATGATCATCACCCGCTCCTCCACCGCCTCGGGAGGCGTGTCCGGGCCCGCCAGGCCTCCGGTCCGACGATCGATCCGCCATCGGCGATATAGATCATCGGCCTCCTTCGGCTCGGTGCCCTCGATGAACCATTCCTCCCGGGTCTGGGGGCAATCCGGTGTCGGAAGCTTGCCGGAAAGGGCGCAAACGGTCATCCGGCGCACCCCCTCCGGGACGGGGAAATCCCGAGCCGGCCGGCCGCGATGGAGGAGCTCCATCACGGCATGCCAGATGGGAGCGGCGCCTGTCACCCCCGAAACCTCCCGCAAGGGCGTCTGATCCACGTTCCCGATCCAGACACCCACCACCCAGTCCGGGGTGTAGCCGATGGTCCAGTTGTCCCGCCAGTCGCTGCTGGTTCCTGTCTTCACGGCGGCCGGCCGGTCCAGCCGCAGGGGGCTCCAGGCCCCGAACCCCAACGTCCGCGCATCCGGGTCTTTCAGGATATCTGTGATCAGGAAAGCAACCCGTGGATCCAGAACCTGGGGGCCTGGGGTCGGCTCCGCGCGAGCGCGCCACCGCCCATGGCGATCCCGGATCTCGCGGATCAGGATGGGCGTCACCCGGCGTCCGCCGCTGGCCAGCGCCGCATACGCCGCTGTAAGATCCAGCAGTCGAACCTCCCCGCCTCCCAGGGTCAGGGAGAGCCCATAGCGGGTGGGAGGGCCGGGGAGCTGAACCCCCAGACGATCCAGAAGATCCAGGAGGCGGGGAACCCCGACCTGCTCCAGCACGGCCACGGCGGGCACGTTCAGGGAGGAGGCCAGGGCGACCCGGGCGGAGACCGGCCCATGGTAGCGCCGGTCGTAATTGATCGGCTGGTAGCCTTCGCCCTCGGCGGTGATGAAGGTCTGCGGCAGATCCCAGAGAAGAGAAGCAGGGGTAAGCAGAGGGCCGCTGTGCGGATCAAAGGCCATGGCGTAAGTGAAGGGCTTGAGGGCGGAGCCGGGCTGACGGGGGATTCGGACGCCATCCACCGCCCCGCTGATCGTCGCATCGAAATAGTCCGGGCTGCCCACCCAGGCCAGGACCTCCCCGGTCTGCGGGTCCAGGACCACAACGGCCCCGTTGCGGGCCCCCGCGCCCGGGCGATCCGGACGGGGGCGGTTGATCTCCGCGAGATGATGGCGCAGGATCCCGGTGATGGCCTCGTTCCACGCCAGATCCAGGGTGGTGGTGACGACCAGGCCCTCTTGGAACATGGCCTCTTCGCCGAACTGCGCCGCCAGCGCTTCGCGGATCGCCATCACGAAATGGGGGGCGTGGATGGGGAAAGGGACGCTGGCGAAGCGCAAACGCTCTGCGGCGGCGATGGCCGCCTCCTCCGGGGAGAGGAAGCCATGCCGAACCATCAGGCGGAGCACCTGCTGCCGGCGCTCCTCTGCGGCCTCCGGCCGGGTGAGGGGATCATACCGGCTGGGCGCTTGCGGCAGGCCGGCCAGCAATGCGCACTCCGCGGTGTCCAGCTCCCCCGCGTGCTTGCCGAAGTAAGTTCGGGCTGCAGCCTCCAGGCCGTAGGCGAAGTGTCCGTAGAAAACCGTGTTCAGGTAAATCTCCAGCAGTTCATCCTTTCCGTAGCGTCGGCTGAGCTCCAGGGCCAGCAGGGCTTCCCGGACTTTCCGCCGCAGGGTGCGCGCGGTTCGCTCGTCCGGTTCCAGGAGCAGCGCGCGGGCGATCTGCTGGGGAATGGTGCTGGCCCCGCTCGGGGAGCCCTCCCCCCGCAGGTTCATCCAAAGGGCGCGCAGGATGGCGATGGGATCCACCCCGGGGTGCTCATAGAAACGGGCGTCCTCCGTCGCCAGCGTGGCCTGCACACAGGCCCGGGGGATGCGGGAGAGGGGAACCCAGGTGTGGCCTCCCTGATGGGGTGGGGCGATCTCATACAGGAGCCGGCCCTGGCGATCGAGGATCCGCACCCCGGGCACAGGGGCGCGCCCGAAGAGCCCTTCGGGATCCGGGAGCGGGCCGATCCAGAGCCGCAACAGCCCTCCGATCCCGGCGAACCCGAGAACCAGGAAAAGGAGGGCCCTCCTGCGCCGCCTGCGCTCCTGATGTGCGCCCATGGCGCAACCTCTCCCGGGGCACCCTTTTTCAAAACTCCACCAGCGAGAAGGGAACGGGGACGAAGATCAGCAGGAACAGGATCCAGGTGAGCCAGCCGATGGCCTGGCGCATCGGGTTCAGGGGTGTGATGTCGTTCAGCGGCGGCGGATGGCGCAGGCCGGTCAGCATCGGCATGAAGGCCCAGAGGAACCATCCCGGCCAGCGCAGGCCCAGCAGCAAAAGAGCGAACACGCCGATCTCCGAGATCCGCCACGCGGCGCGGCCCAGCATCGCATACATGATGTGTCCGCCGTCCAGCTGGCCCAGGGGCAACAGGTTGAAGGCCGTCACCAGCAGCCCAATCCACCCCGCCCACGCCAGGACGTTCAGCTGCACGTCATAGCCATCGCTCGGGAGAGGACGTCCGAAGATCAACGCCTTCAGCACCCAGTAAAGGAGGGAGTTGCCCTCCAGGAATACCACGCCCCGCAGGGGGACCACCGGGGAGGTGTAGAGGCCGTAGATCAGGATCGGGAGGGCGACGGCCAGCCCGGCCAGAGGGCCGGCCACCCCGATGTCAAAGAGGGCCTTGCGGTTGCGGATGGGCGAGCGGATCTGGATGAACGCCCCGAAGGTCCCCAGGGTCCCGATCCACGGAGGGACAGGGATGAAATACGGCAGGGTGACTTCGCTGCGGTGTAGCCGCGCGGCGATATAGTGCCCCATCTCGTGGACCCCCAGGATCAGCAGGAGCGCCCCGGCGAAAGTGACCCCCTGGGAGAGGTTGAGGCCACCCTCGCTCCCGTAGAGCGCCCCGGCCCAGATGGTGGTCGCCACCGTGGCCAGGAAGAGAAGCAGGTTGATCCAGGGACGAGCCCGAGAGGGTCGGAACACCCCCGCCTGGGCGATGATCTGATCGGTGCTCCCATGACGACGCAGGATCGGGGTATAACCCAGTGCCTCGAAGCGATCGCGTAGGACTTCAAAAGCCGCCTCGGCATCGGTCTGCAGATAACCCTCGAAAGCGATCACCTGATCCGGGGGATACAGCACCCGGGTCTCCGTGATCACGAAAAGCCCCCGCAACGCCGCCGCCAGCCGGTCCAGCGTAGAGGGGGTCCATTCCGTCTCATACCATACGGTTTCCATCGGATCCGTGCCTGATCGAGCGTGAGGATGGGGGATCGGGTTCTCCCTGGCATCTCGAAGGGCGGAGGGAGCCCGCCCCGTTTGAACCGTCCCATGGAGCCTTTGGCCGGCTCCCGGGGTGCTCCGCAACGCCTACCCCTTCTCTTCAGTCTAAGACACAGGGGCCGGGCGTGCAACGAAAGGCGACGTTGTCGCCTGCTCCCCATGGCCGATTTTGCGGTAGGATAGGATATGAGGAACGGAGGGTCGCGGCCCCACCGGCTGCGGCGACGAGATGATCAATGAGAAGCCTGGGCTCTCGTTCATAGGAGCGCAATCGGAAACGAGGTAGGGAGATCCACGATGACCCTGAGACGATGGACTCGTCCGGGATGGGAGGGGATCCTCCGCTCCCTCCGTTACTGGCTGATCCCGGGGATGGGGATCAAGCGGTGGCTGGTCCTGCTGCTGGTGGGGATCACGGAGCTGGCGCTGGCCTTGGCTTATGTGCTGGTGACCATTTACCGGGAGCAGCCTCTGCCGCCGATCTTTTATTACATCACGCTCCAGTTCATCCCCCGGCTGGGCCGGGCGGCGCTCTTCGGGCTGCTGGGCTTGGTCACCACCGGTTTCGCCCTGCTCCGGTTGAACCGCACGCTGCTTTCCCCTTTCCTCCAGCCGGGGCGGGATGTGGCGGAGATCCTCCATCGTCACCGGCAGCGGGAGCGGGGCCCACGCATTGTGGTCATCGGCGGAGGAACGGGTCAATCCACCCTGCTCCGTGGTTTAAAGGGGGTAAGCGCGCGACTGACCGCGGTGGTCACCGTGGCGGACGATGGGGGCAGTTCCGGCCGGCTGCGTCGGGAGATGGGCCTGTTGCCGCCCGGGGACTTCCGGAACTGCCTGGCTGCCCTCGCGGAGGCCGAGCCGCTGATGACCGCCCTCTTTCAATACCGGTTCGGACGGGGGACCGGCCTCAACGGACACGCCTTCGGAAATCTCTTTATCGCCGCCATGGCGGAGATCACCGGCAGCTTCGAACGGGCGGTCGCCGAATCCAGCCGCGTCCTGGCGGTCCGCGGGCAGGTGTTGCCATGCACTGTGGAGCACGTCATCCTGGCCGCGGAGATCCGGGATGCGGAAGGCCGCATCCATCGCGTGGATGGGGAGTCGGCGATCCCCGAGGTCCGGGGCCGCATCGAGCGGGTGTGGCTGATCCCGGAGCATGCGCGGGCGTATCCGGAAACCATCCGGGCCATCCTGGAGGCGGACCTCATCGTCCTGGGGCCGGGGAGCCTCTACACCAGCGTGCTGCCCAACCTGCTGGTGGAGGGCATCGTCCCCGCCATCCGGGCCAGCCGGGCCCTTAAGGTCTACGTGTGCAATGTGGCCACTCAAATCGGGGAGACGGACGGCTATACCGTGGCGGATCACGTCCGGGC
>Ga0197144_100745_pt1 | contig 12201 bp, 11 predicted proteins | sample GBS85_MetaG_FD_148670 | JGI IMG/M metagenome (GOLD analysis project Ga0197144, IMG submission 148670) | Sediment microbial communities from Great Boiling Springs, Gerlach, Nevada, United States - GBS 85_MetaG | ecosystem: Environmental > Aquatic > Thermal springs > Hot (42-90C) > Sediment...
GGCTCAGCCAAATACTCCCACGCAGAACCCTACCTAAGCTCAATCTATTCCCACCAATGCCCAAATCATTTCGTTAAATGCTTTTTCACCCTTTAGGTCTCATTGCTATACGCACCTTCACCTAGGCCACGCGAAATATATTACGAAATTCTCCCTTTTTCTCTAAAAACTCGATTCTCTCATCTCTTCCGAGTATTTACTATGTCTGTTCGAGACATACTCAATGTTAGAACTCAAAGAATCTAGCCCTGACAACCTCCCTGTGTATAGAGATTGCAATCACCAGTCAGCCACGCCGGAGGGGCCGCTAAGTCCACCAAATGGCCAAACTGGTATAAGGTGAGGCTCGGATACTTCAGTTTGGATCATAGATAAGAAGTAATGTTGCAGGCTTGCTTAAGAGACTATATATTGTGAGGCGTGATAAATGTAGAACCAATTTTCAGATAACGCTAACCGTTGAATGGTTAGAAACGTTGCTAAAGGTAGTAGCATATCAATTGAATGTCCGAATCCCAGCTGCGTGGCTACCATCCAATCATCTTACTCATCTCATTTAGGCAAAAGATAGAACTTACACCAAAACGACCAATGAAGGTTAGATGTATAAGTTAATGCAGCATAGCTGCCCATCATTGTATTGGAGGGATAGTTATCAAAATTCATAAGCACTGCTATATAGCAGTCCGAAGATGCTTGTATCTAGCCTGGCTTACCGCTGTGCTTCCAAAGATGTTGGGGCTATCTACAAATCCAGAAAGTTTAGGCAGTAATCTTTTTACTGCTTAGGCGATCAGGGAGCCAGTGTTAGAATACGCTTTAAGAGTGACTGTTATCTCATTGATACATACGTTTACGATTGAGATATAGCTGCCCAACCCCCTCCTTGATGAAAGTGTGGGAAGTATATGGTACTAGCATCAACCGTTCCTGATATACTCACCATCAAGTTAGAAGTTGGATAGTTTTCAAAATTCAGTATTCCTATGATTGGTGCTGTGGATAAAATCTCTATCACCCCTTTTTATTTGATGCTATGCTTCTAAAATGTTGGGGAGTTAATAAACCATGACATTAAACACCATAACTCTATTCCATCGCTACTATAATCTGTATCATAAATGTCTGGAAGACCTTATCAGTCTTAAAATTATTCACATGGTATTGTTCTTTGTCTTATGAAGTCTTCAAGCACCTCTTTTATATGGATAAGATTTTGTGGTATTGGCTCTTCGGAAGCCCATTCATCAACCCATTTAACTCTAACAGTTTCATCATATTCCAGCTCCAAGAATATCTCATACGTAAAGTAATCGTAAATGTGTCTGGCCTCATATATTTTACCGGTATACAATTCTTTATTTTATTTATCGCTAGATTCATTCTCAATATGAGGTAGTTTACAGGGTTTGGCTCGACCGCTACCACAAGTTTACATATTTTAGAAAACGTTAGAACATACGCTCCTAAATGAGCTCCTACGTCTATGAAGACTGGGTCTTTTATTCTACGAAGTAAGGAGTAGATTAGTAATGGCACATCGTCTTCATGACTTAACATCATTACACTGTATGAGGATGTATCGTATAGGAAGAAATAATAGTTATACCTATTATTATACAACACTATTTCCCTATTCAGCAATTTTATGGGGTAGTATACCACCGTTGATAATATTTTCCTCCTCTTTACGAAATCTTTAACTCCTATAATCTTCCATAACAAAATTGATATAATGAAGTTGGTTATATGGAACACAAAGACCAGTGCCTTAGGATATCCCTTAAACCTGCAAAGTATCCCTTGAACCATCTCTACAATACCTCAATTTGTAGTACAGATTAATTGTTCACATGTTTGTTTTTCATACATTATTGAAAAGGGTCTTCCATCTATATCGTTATGATCTTATATTTTGTTTTTCGTACCGCTGAAAGTCTCTTTTCTATAAAATCCTCTCTCTTTCTTATAGATAGTAATGCAGATAATATGGCAGTAAATCTGGTAATTGCTAGAAAACATTCTTGCTCCCTATCTCTTAAAAAGTAATAGAATATTGAGAGGAGTTCGCCTACAAATGCTTTTATTAAATGCCTTAGTGGGAGAATGTATGAATATAATAACCCATGATGCCATACGCGTTTGAATATGTATGAGAATGTTAATCTTTCAGGGTTTATTGCATGATATACAACCGCACTACTATTATATAGAAAGATTGCACCCGATTTCCTAGCCCTTATCTTGAACTCAGTATCTTCTCCGCCAACATCATCTTTATAATAACCAAGGATGATATTGAAATTACCTATACGTTTTATCAATTCCTTACTGATTATCATGTTGTTTGTCCAGACACCAAGTACGCCATCTATCAGGAAGATATCTTTTGAAATGAGGCGTCTTATCTTCATAAATTTATAATTTAAGATAAAGACGAATTCGTTATAATACACTTTTTCTCTAAGAAATCCGACTATCTCGTATGGTAGGTTTGGATCTGGCTCAACTCGTCCTGCTACTATATCTGGCTTGAATTGAAGAGAATACCTTACCTTCTCCATCCATAATGGATGTAGGGTAACATCGTCATCAACCATGGCAATATAATTAGAAGTTGAGTATCTTACTATGAGTGACCTGCAGTAACCAACAGGGGAGTCTTCAGTAAGACATATTAATTTGATAGGAAGGTCATTCATGTGGTTTCTAATACTCTTGGCAAATTCAACATAGTTTGATATTATCGTACTATTAGGACAGCCATTAATCACGATAATTAACTCATCAGGGAGCTGACTACCTGTAAATATCGACTTTAATAATTCTTTGAGCAAATTAACTCTACGGGGGGTAGTAATCACTCCTAGACTGACCGATGCGTTATTAAGTGTTTTCATAGCAATTTCGATCCTGTCACTAGGTAATACTCCTGCTAGGGTTTTTATCATTATGGTGAGGTTTCTGAGTATTGCTATGGCTGATGTATAGTCTTGAATCTCTTGGTCCTAAGAACCTCTCAAAAGTATTTCTTCCACCAAACCTCTGATGGGTATATTCAACGCATACGGATACCATGGGCCCCTATCAACTATTATCAACGGCTTGTTAAGACATCTCTCCAAGACCATCCTAGCAAACCCCATAGCAACCATAATATTCCTACAGGCATATATGGCTAAAACTTCTCCCGAATCAAACACACCATACATAAGCCCTAAAACCATACATACCCACTACAGTTTCATCCAATGCCACAGCCTTCCTAACCCAACAGAGAATATCTTAGAGAATCTATGGAACCATCTCCTAACACTCTCCCTAAGGTCTCTAAGACTCAAACCAGCAACATAAAGCATAACAGCATAAGCCTTCCCACATAATGGACAATTGTTAAACCTATACAGGCTAGATATCATATCGAGGATATAAACCAAGACATGCATAAGAAGACAGAACAGAAACCAGGCCATATACATAGATAGTGTCCAACTAAGGCTTTAAATACCCTCTAAAGGGTGTCTATTTTGATTCACGAGGACTACGATAGGAGGTCTTCAGTTATAAAAACCGTTATTTGGACACTATCTCTCATAAACTCAGATATTTTAAATATTCCAATTCCAGTCTTTCAACATTCTTTCTGATATCAAATTCCGATTCAACGAGTCTTCGAGCCTTTCTTGATATATATCTTGCCTTTGTAGGATTATTTATTAGATCTTCAATGGTTTCAGCAATCTGTTTTGAACTTCTTTGTTGTACTAAAAGGCCAGTTTCATTATGAATTATATATTCTGGGATACCTCCAACATTACTAGCTACAACGGGTAGACCTGCAGCCATTGCCTCTACGCATGCATAACCTAATGCGTCAACATTACCATCTCTAGAGACAACTGAAGGGAAAACAAAGAAACTACCAGAATAAAGATAGCTCTTAACCTCTTCAAATCGTAAAACCCCAACGAGTTTTACTTCTCTAGATAAACTTAGTTTTTCTACTAGGTGTTCTAAAATCCTCCTTCGCGGACCATCTCCAATTATAATTGCCTCAATTTTGTAGCCTCGATTTTTTAAAATCTTGATCGCGCCGATAAGATATTCATGACCTTTCATTTCCACCAGCCGTCCCACATTAATAATTCTTATTTGCTCATTTGGACTAGGAGGTACGTAATCATTATAAGGCCATTCCAAGATGTCTATTCCCAGCCTATTAACTTGAATTGGTATATCCACATCACACTCTTTGAGTTTATTTTTCAAGAATTCTGAAGTCGTAAAAGCTCCTTCAAGATATTCATTGCAATATCTATAGATCGTTGGATATCTTTTTGTTAGAATAAATACGTCTGCTCCATAGAAGAATGCAAATAAAGGTGTTTTTAATTTTCTCTTCAATCTTACACTATAAAATATGTTGTTTCCGAAATGTGTCTGAATGACATCCACCTTTCCGAAAAAACGATCCTTGATATAAAGTTCGTATAATGATGGAATCTTAGTTAGTATATTGGATAATCTTTGAGATATTAATGATGATACAAATCGAAATCTATCAATGGGAGATCTGGGAATCAGATACACTCTCGCATTTTTTGGTGCGAGTTCCTTGTTAATTAAACTGAAACAAAGACAGATAGGTCTAAACTTAACATGATGAGCAATTTGTCTGCGAATAAATGTCTCACTAATTTTGAAAAAGGTATCATGAAAATGCAAGATAACGAAGTTCATATTAGGAACTTCTAGCATCACATTTTACTTTTAAAGCTACATGTTAGTTAAGCAAGATATCATATTACTGAGTCATAGATTCTTAAAAGTTTATATATTCTCTCTTTTGAAGAAAATCTCTTTAATAGGTCTTCCCTAGCTTTAAGACCCATTTGAAGGAGTTTCTGCTTAGGCATCTCTGATACATTAAGAATTCCTTTTGCGAGCTCCTTAACATCATAACAATTAACATAAAAGCCATTAAAGCCATCGATTATTTGTTCTCTTAATCCACCAATAGGATTAGCAACAACTGGACTACCAGCACATAACGCCTCCATAGCTACTCTGCCAAAGGGCTCAGGCCATAGCGATGGCACCACAACCACATCTGTCCTTTGATAAATATCGTAAAATTTCATAGGATCAACTTTACCAGTAACCTTAACGTATTTTTCTAAATTAGCACTACGAATATAACTCTTAATCCATTTTTCCATCCCGCCTGAACCACATAACAAGAGCTCGATCCTTTTGTTTCTATTAACTGCTATATGGAAAGCTTTCAATAAATTTTTTACACCCTTATGGGTCTCAAGCGCGCCAATATATGCAAATGTCGTCTTCGATGAGTTATCTTCTCTAGGAATATACGGGAGGTTGGGCAATGGTGGGTAAATTACATCCACTTTTTCAGAAAGTATATTGAGATTTTTACAAATCACATCCTTCACAAAACGAGATATTGCTATGAATCGATCTACTTCTTTAAAGGTCATACATATTACGGAGTAAAGCCTCCTACTTAAGAGATTTAATAAAGGTGTAAAACATATATTGTAGACTAAATGCGATATCTTGGTCAATCCATAATCTAAGTATGCTTTTCTCCTGCAGGGGAAGCCCATAACAAAACTTCTAAAGGCACAGCACTCCTCTTTATCATTAAATAGAGTCCTATAAGGACATAAGGGCCAATAGTCCCTAATTGTTAAAACTATTGGTAGCCTCTTTTCCCTCTTAAAACCAATATATGCATGTTGTACATGAATTAGATCCACTCCTTCTTTGACAGTTATATTGTAAATGTATTTCCATGTAGATTTTTGAAAAAACCAATAATTAAATTCGCCAAAGGGCTTAGAAGACGGGTATATGAAGGAGATGAAAGACATAGGAATTTGATATACTCTCACTTTCCTAAACCACTCCTCGTTAATCGCTATTGGAACACGGTTATTTGTGACTAATACTACTTCTAAACCATGCTCGACTAAATCTCTACACTCCAGCATAGTACTAATTTCAGCTCCAGAACCCTGAGGAGGAAACATCGGTGATATTACTAATATTTTCATTTTCTACACTGATCTTGACTAAGGAAGTTACCGATTATAAGCAACTTTGTAAATCCATACGTTTGAGCCATCATACTTATAATTAAGGACAGGTTTAAGGAAATCTAGATGCTTACCTTTGTATAGTTCTTGAATGATCTCATTTTGTTTAAACTCATGTTGCATTAAATGATCCACGATAATGTAACTAACATTGTATAACTGTAGCTTTTGTTTAAACGATTCATAGTCTTTTGGCAGTGTAATTATTATCGATTTTCTCTCAGCATACCAAGCTGCCTCATATGGCTTTCTAGTTAGTATAATATCATTTTGACTGGTATTAGCTTTCAGCCATGTATTAGCTTTTTGGAGATTTTTCACAACGTCTGTTTGCTTAGCTATTCTATATGGTTCTTCAACAATTTGTGATTGTAGCCCAATATCGTAAATGATTATAGGTGTCATAAAAATCAATCCTAGCAAAAAGAGTGTTACTGCTCTCGGATTTGTTTTAATTCTTATAAATGCCTTAGCGGGGTTAAAACGTAATAAAAATACTTTACCGTTTTCTGGAATTAGACTTATTATAGAAACAGATCCTATGAAAATTATCAACAAGTAGGGTAAAACAAAGAATCTATGCTTATCAAACCCTTGTGGGAGATCTACTGTAGAGACGGAAAGATATAGGACGTACAGAGAAATTGATAACATGAAAGGCGTGAATTAAAAAACGTTATTCAAATTTCCTTTATGCTTCATTATCATAAATGCTGAAAAAATAAGCAGCATCCAAAATGTTAATGAGAATGCCCGTATGAAATTTTCAGAGAAAATATTAAGTCTATTAATGAAATCTGACATGGAATAAAACTTCGTAATAGTAATATTCGTAACAGGATCCGATAGTAAACTTTCGACTCCTGAGCGGACAGTCTCTTCATTAGCATGCAAGTTAATTAGGCTAAGCGTGGATAATAAGCATGTGAAAGATAGTATGGAGTTCACTCTTGCCTTTAAGTACTCAAAGTAGAATATTGCCAGTAACGTTCCCACAATTCCATATATGCATATTATGAGTGCTGAGGTTATGAATCCTGAAAGGCGTAATAATAAAATGTACATTACATACGACATGAAAAGTACTAGAAAACTTTTAACACTCTTGGTTAATTTGCTACCATTAAAGGAAAAACTGAAACGCCAAGCAATAATTAGTGGAACAAATAGGCTGAAGTAATCAATACGTGTCCCTAACACAGAATACGATACAAGTCCGATTAGGAAGTAATTAATTAGCATGCCCGTTTTCGTCTTTTGAGTTTGAAAATCCAAGACTTCCGGTAATATTAACAGGACTATTATTTCGAACGCTGCAATGATTTCAGAACCATTAAGAGGAAATCCTAGAAAAGTCCATAATCGGGGGACGATAAATGATAGCAGGAGCGGTAATATACCAGCCTCATGCCCTCTTCTTCTCAGTCTTGTACTAACCTCGCATAACCATCTTTCTGCGCCACCTGGATAACTTAAATTCACCGGTGTAACAAACAGTATATTCAGCCTACTCATAATGCAATAATACTTAGCGCTTGCATACGTATCCCATTATGATGAATTTTGCCATCGGTTATTTAAGCTTCCATACTTTGATGCAACTTGTGCAATTTTCTGTTTTTCCATACATTAGATTTGCAATATTCCTAAAGTCCGTTTTCCATAGTTTTAGTGCGAAGTCTTTGTGATTGGGATCATACCATTGGTCAGGATAAGGTAACATCGCAACGATATATTTAATGTTGTGCTTTTTGAGAATGGTTGCATTTAAATGTATTATTCCTTGGTAAATTTCAAGCCTTTTTAACATCCATTCTGGCAGGCCGCTAGCATTAACGAATTTAGACATCAAAATTACTTGTACATTGTTATCGAAATCCGTAAGTATCGGAAGAGCCCATGAGGCGACTTGTGTTGGCGCGATGATGCTAACGTTGATCTCATACCGAAGGAAGGCATGCTTGAAATATACTAAACTAGTGTAAGATTCCTCGTTCAGCCTTATTAATCCACGGGGTTTACTTAAGAGCACTTGATGTAAATTTGGTTCCGTCATTAACAATAATGATAACACAAGTATTAAACTCATTAAAATTATTGGCAAATTTTTTCGAAGAGACGCTATCTTCCTCCCACAAACTTTGGCCGTCACCCTAATCCTAGGAAAGAAGGCTCGAAGGAATTCTTCCAGTAATGCTAGGGAAGCGACTATAGGTAGTGTAGACAACATGGAGGTCACACGCAATATTCTTGTTTGTGCTGCAAAGCCGATTTGTAGTTGACTTAGTATAGGAAGTGTTGTAAAAGAGAGAAGCATAATCCAAATTAGGATGTATGCTAGGCAGAAGTTGCATCTTTCATAGTTAATGGCTCCTTTTATCGTCTGCTTTTTATAATTGAGAACCACATAAGCCGCTATTCCGAGGGATAGTAAGAGCAGGCATGTGTAAAGTATCCAAGAATTCTTATCTGATAGAAACATATAGGATCCATATCGAGAGAATTTTAACAATGTTGATCCAGTTAATGGAGTTGAAGGAGTTATCCCGGGGATGTAAAGAGCTAGCAGAGCTCTTATTAGGGTATTGTTAATGAAGTTGAATAGGAAGATATTCCCTCCGGCAGCAATCCCTAGAATTAGGTTTAGCCACGATTTCAAATTCCTTATCTTCAGGATAATAAATGGAAACGATATTAAGATGGCCTCTATTATTCCCAGATAATTGAGTGTGGATAATCCTATCATAACACCTGCCAAAAATACTCTATCTTTAATTAGGTAAAGTATGGCTAGAGGTACTAGGATAAACACGACGAATAGTTCCATTATGGAACCATCTCCCAGAGTTTGAATCACTCGTGGACTAAGCAGCGTGAAAAGTATGAGAGATGTTAAGGACAAATGTAAACTTCCCAATGTAAATTGTAAAAGCGTCACGTATAAAAGAACTCCAATGCACAAAACGAAGAATGAGAATAAGCCATATATTTTGGCTATATTCAATGGCTCAGCTGAAAAGAAACGTATAAGTGAAAAGACATAATGTATGATGTTAGGATATTCTCCAGGACTAATTATACTGCCGTTGACGATCTTTGGTACTATATAATCGGGCTTATGATAAGCAAGTAGGGTATAGTATACATGAGCTGCAATATCATCTCCTGACGACACGTAAGGCTCTATTGTAAGCGAGACCACTCTGTATGCGTACGGAATATAGAACGGGATAATCAATGCAAGACATAGCAGAACTAGAATGAGTTCTCTCCTCATAGCCTATGGTTAATGCAAATGATAGTGTTTTTGATGGGTTTTCAATTCATTATCATAAATGTCGGTTGGCACAGTTATGCTTTTCCCACTAACTCCATGTAGAGTCTCTCCAGCTCGTTTACCTGCTTAACTACATTGTATTTTGTTGTGAGCTTTCTGTATCCGTTATTCCCCATCTGTCTACTTAGCTCCTCATTAGTCATCAAGAGGCGTATATGCTCGGTCCAAATTTCCGGTCTATTCTTTACGACATAACCATCAATCTCATGCGTAACTATCTTATTTAGTGGCTCGACATCTGCAACAATAACAGGCTTCCTTAAAGCCCACGCCTCAAGTATAACAATGCCAAAACCCTCAAATGTACTAGGTAGAACGAGGGCTCTACATTTGCTAAGATAATAAAGTTTCTCCTCATGAGGAACATATCCCTTAAACTCTACAACATCCTTAAGATTATAAAGATCAACCAAGCTCTCCCAATATCTGCGCATCGGGCCATCACCTAACACCACAAGCTTAACATTACATTTATTTCTCAAAATTCTAAGTGCCTCTATAACAACCTCCAAGTGCTTGTAGTATATGAGCCTCCCTACGAATATTATGAAGTCCCCATACTCAATTTTATCTTCGGATACCGGTTTATAGTATTCAAGGTTGAGACTATTTGGTATCACATATACATTACACTTGGAGTTGAATGATAAAATATCTTTTTTGCTTGTCTCACTCACCGTATGAATGTTCTTACTCAGTTTTATTGTTAGTAATTCAGATACATATCCTATAAATGCTTTTATCTTTGAGATTCTACCGAATTGCCGCATCCACTTCTCCCAGAAATCATGTCCATGCAAGGATGCAACATCATGTATAGTAACAAGTAAAGGTATGCTTGTCAGCTTTGATAAAAACCATCCAGCAAAGACGGGCGAATAATTATTACTGTGAATTATATCAACTCGATTTCCCCTGATTATCTTTAACCCGGTCTTTATGGAATTAAACGCATAAAGGAAATTCTGTAGAACCCCAGCCGGAAGACCTCCCTTATGTTTTACAGCTGGATCAATTTCATAAACTATAACGTTAGAGGGCAGGGTATTTAGGTTATCTCTTGACGAATCTGAACCCAGCACTTTATGCTTAATAACAAATACTTTGTGGCCCTTCCTAGCTAATCGGTCAGCTAATTGATAAAACATGATCTCGCCTCCGCCTCTGGTTGGACTAAAAAACTGGGTAAGAAGCAATATGTTCATAAACACTTGGCTAAGGATCTCAACACATATTACAAAATCTTTCTTTTCACTGTCTGGCCTCTTTTATGAGGCTTACTAATATCCAGATAATTAACGCTGTTGAGAATAGAATTGCTCCCAGCAAACCAAATCCAACCGCGACCACTGCCAGTGGAAGGCTAAAGTATCTTGTCAAGTTAAATAGATGAATAAGCATTATCCCAGCCGTCAAGGCTATGAGTAGGCAGAGTGTGCCCGGTATCCCGTAAAACATTAGGGGATGCCTTACGGATAAGTGCTTTATCGTGCTGAAAATCACGTCCAGCCCATGTGTCACGGGATTTATCTTCGATGGGCGCTCAACATCGTAGATTATCTTCAGTGGTACTTCCTTTATCCTGAGACCCCTCTCCTCTGCCTTCAACAGTATCTCCGTGCTCACACCCATCCCCATCTCTGCCGGCAATATTGTTTCTATGGCCTTTCGTGAATATGCTCTGAACCCAGATTGAGTGTCCGATATCTTCTTAGATCCGTGCCCCGTGATCCAGTTTATTATCTTTATACCTATTCTCCGGTAAGCCGGAATATCTACTTCCTCCGCCAAGAATCTCGATCCTATAACAATATCTGCATCCCCCCTCATCACAGGTTCTATAAGCCTAGGGACGTAGTCAGGGTCATGTTGCCCATCAGCATCAAGAGTTACCATTATATCAGCCCCCATCGCCCTAGCCCTCCTAAACAATGATATTATCGCAGCACCATAACCCATGTTCCTCTCATGCCTTACTACTTCTGCCCCTAGTGCTTCAGCTATCGCGGCGGTCATGTCTGTTGATCCATCATCACAGACAATTACTTTGTCAACATACTTCTTAGTCTTCAATAAGACCTTAGCTATAGTTTTCTCCTCATTGTAGGCCGGGATGCAAGCAACAATAAATAGCTTCCGACTACTCATAAATCTCCCTTATCGTTTTTAATACTTTATTCAATGTAACTCATTGCCGCAGAGTCTTAGTAGGCGATATCCTATACAGCGCAATCTGATCTCCCTCTGATAATATTTCTCCCCCTGCTACCTGTCCTTTAAACCATATAACATAGACTTCTCCACAACCCCTACTCACGGCTTTTGAAACTGCGGGGTCTGGACTATTGCCTGAGAATGAATATAATTCCAAGTTAGTAAGATACCTAACCCAATAGCTGAACCATGGGTCATGCGTAACTATACATGCATTTTTATGCGCAACATTATTAATAACTTGGGATAGAGAAATTATGGCAGTAACATGCTCTGGCTTTGCTGTTGAGAACACCATCGCAGATGGAATAAACCCTATGTAAAGATCTGAAGGCAATTTAAACGGTTGAACCACGCCGAGCATGCTAAACCCATTCATACAAACTATAATCAACGCAAATATTATTGCCACACTCTTAAATCTTCTAGAACCATTTAGCCTAGATATAGCATTCGAGGCATAAAACATCAAAGGAATCGCCATATAAAGCATCCACCTATCACCAAGTCTAACAGCAAAAAACGGAGTTA
>Ga0197144_100747_pt1 | contig 12112 bp, 11 predicted proteins | sample GBS85_MetaG_FD_148670 | JGI IMG/M metagenome (GOLD analysis project Ga0197144, IMG submission 148670) | Sediment microbial communities from Great Boiling Springs, Gerlach, Nevada, United States - GBS 85_MetaG | ecosystem: Environmental > Aquatic > Thermal springs > Hot (42-90C) > Sediment...
CGTCTCTATATGCTAGACGAGGAGAAGATAAGGCGGCTGGCCAGCGCCGGGCTAGACAGGTTCAACGTCAGCATCGACGCCCTCGACGCAGGCCTCGCGAAGAAGCTGGCGGGGGCCGAGTGGTACGACGTGGAGAAGACGCTTCAGCTGGTCAAGACGGCGCTGGAGGCGGGGATAAACGTCGTGATAAGCCCAGTCTGGGTCCCCGGCTACAACGACGAGGAGATGCCGAAAATCGTGAAATGGGCTGTGGAAAACGGCGTGGGAAGGGGGACGCACACCCCGGTCCTGATCCAGAAGTACATACCGCACAAGAGGGGGCGCCGCGTCGACGTGCGGCCGATGAGCTGGGGCGAGTTCTGGAGCCGACTCAGAGAGATGGAGAAGAGGCTGGGCGTCCCCCTTATACCGAAACCCGGCGAATACAACATACACAAGGCGCCGGAGCTCCCCAAGCCCTATAAGGTGGGGGAGGTCGTGGAGCTGGAGATTGTGGCGAGAGGCATCTTCAAAGGGGAGATGCTCGGCGTGCCCAAAACCCGGAGAAACACCGCGGTGTGGGACAGGACAATCACCACAGTCCACGGCCCACAGGCGTCTGACAGCCTCATAGGACGCCGCGTACGCGTAAAAATCCTGGAAAACACCCACAACATATACCTAGCCCAGCCACTACGTTAAACACGACTACACAGGCGCCCCCTCCCCCAGCCTCCCCAGCTCCCGCCTGGCGGCCCTCCACGCCGCCGGCCACGCCCACGCCAGCGACGAAACCGCCTCTAACACAAGCGCCTCCACCTCCCAAGCCCTCACCTTCCACCTGGGACCATCTCTACAACGCCTAGCCACGTACAACGAAGCCGCCAAAGCCCTCCCCAAGACAGCCGCCACACGCCTAACGTCCACAGGCCTAGGGAGAAGCCTCCTAATCCTCACCACGACGCCCAAGAGATCCGACAAGTTGCCAAGAAACAACGTGTCGCGTGGACGCCAGCTGGTCTTCAGATAAAGCCTCCTCCCCAAAAGCCACAGATACCCAGACGCGCCGCCAAGCCTCACTAAACCCACGTAGAGATACACGCCGCAAAAACCCGATATAAATAAAAACTTATCCATATATAAATGTAAAGCGTAACAAACAAAAATTTTTTATATTAGTAAAGAGGACACGACGACCCCTTCAACACTTTACAAAGATAAAAATATAAACAAAACCGACGCCGCACACCCAGTACACCAAGTTTCAACCCTTCTTGAGATTCTACCTATCATATCAACACCGTTCCACTAGCGAAGTCCCTCCGCGCCGTTTCAACCCTTCTTGAGATTCTACAGGAGTCGTGATGCCGTATCTATTGAACCTCAAGCTGACGCCACTTTCAACCCTTCTTGAGATTCTACAGCGGAAGAGGGTCGCGCTGAGCGAGCTGGGGGTTAGGCTCTTTCAACCCTTCTTGAGATTCTACCCTCATAGGCGTCTGTTGCGTGTCTATATATTTCCTAACTTTCAACCCTTCTTGAGATTCTACACTAATCAACTTCGTCGAAATACATGGAAGGCACAAGAAAGTGACTTTCAACCCTTCTTGAGATTCTACGCGCAGTCGGCATAGTCGCCCTGGCGTTTGGCATATGGAACACTTTCAACCCTTCTTGAGATTCTACCGCTCGCGTCCGTGGAATTTTTGTGTTTTTAAGTTTTTCTTTGGTTTTTTGTTTTCTCGGCGGTCGCTTTTGAACAACGCTTTACGTTCAAAACAACGGCGTCGTGTCAATCTCAATACGCCATTTTTCGCCGTGCCGCATAGTCAAAGGCCGAACCACGCCAAAAACCCAACGCCGTTCTTCGGCGTGGGGGAATCTATATAAACGTGGATGAATCTATAGATATGGTGAGGGTTAGGTCTCCCGTGTGGTATGACGGCGTGGATAATGCGCCGCATAGGTCTTATCTCCGTGCTGTTGGCTTTACTGAGTGGGATTTATCTAAGCCTCTTGTCGCGGTGGTGGCGGCTTGGTCGGAGCTGGGGCCGTGTAACTACCACACCTTGGAGCTGGCTAAATATGTCAAGGAGGGCGTCAAGGAGGCGGGCGGGGTGGCCTTGGCGGCGCCTACCATAGTGGTGAACGACGGGATTAACATGGGCACCCCCGGCATGCGGTACTCCCTCATCAGCAGAGACCTAATAGCCGACACGATAGAGGCGCAGGTTAACTCCCACGGCGTAGACGCCTGGGTGGGGATAGGGGGGTGCGACAAGACTCAGCCTGGCATAATCATGGCCATGGTTAGGCTGGACTTGCCCTCGGTGTATCTCTACGGCGGCACTGCCGAGGCCGGACGGCTCGGCGACAGGGAGCTCACCATCGAAGACGCCTTCGAGGCGGTGGGCGCCCACCTCGCCGGCAAGATCTCTCTGGAGGAGCTTAGGCGGATAGAGGAGCTGTCTTTCCCCACCTACGGCACCTGCCAAGGCCTCTTCACAGCGAACACCATGGCCATCCTCGCCGAGGCCCTCGGGGTATCCCTCCTGGGCTCAGCCTCGCCGCCGGCCACCTCCGCCAGACGCCGTGCTTACGCCGTGGCGTCTGGACGCGCCGTTTTAAAAGCTGCGGAGCTCGGCATAACGCCACGGAAAGTGGTGACCTACGACGCGTTGTACAACGCGGCTGTGACGCTTTTCGCCACAGCCGGCTCTACCAACGCCATTTTACACCTATTGGCAATTGCGTACGAGGCGGGGGTTAAGTTCGCCCTAGACGACTTCGACGAGATAAGCAGGAAGGTCCCCGTAATCGCCGCGTTGCGCCCCGCCGGCCCCTACGCCATGCAGGATCTGGACAGAATCGGCGGCGCGCCGAGGATATTGAAAAAGCTTTACAAAGCCGGTCTTTTGAGGCCGGAGGCTATTACGGTCGAGGGCGAGCCCATAGGCAAATTGCTCGAGGGGTGGCAGCCGCCAGCCGTCCCTGAGGCCGGCATACTCTACGATGTTGAGAGACCGTACAAGCCTTACTCTGGGATGAGGATACTTAGGGGCAATCTGGCGCCGGACGGCGCGGTGATGAAAATAGGCGCCGCCGACGTTCTCAGGTTCGAGGGGAGGGCGCTTGTGTATAACAGCGAGGCGGAGACCTTCAAGGCCGTGGCAGCTGGCGAGGTGAAGCCGGGGAGCGTGGTGGTGATAAGGTACGAAGGCCCCAAGGGCGCCCCGGGCATGCCGGAGATGTTGAAAGTCACGGCGGCGATAGTCGGCGCAGGCCTTGGCGAGTCTGTGGCCTTGGTGACCGACGGACGTTTCTCCGGCGCCACCCGCGGCATAATGGTGGGACACGTCGCGCCAGAGGCCGCCGTGGGCGGGCCCATCGCGCTTGTGGAAAACGGAGACAGGATCGTGATCGACGGCGAGGCCGGCCTTTTGAAGCTAGAGGTGCCCGACGAGGAGCTGGAGAGGAGGCGGAAGAGGTGGACGCCTCCGCCGCCTAAATACGCCGGCGGCCTCCTGGCGAAATACGCGGCGTTGGTGCAACAGGCGGATAAAGGTGCCGTGACTAACCCAAGGCCGCTTTGATCAACTCGGCGAGTCTCGCCACCAGAGGCTCGTGTCTCCTCAGCTCCTCCGCCGGCGGCGGGGCCAGGCAGTTTTTAAATAGGCCGGGGATTTCAAAGCCGTGGCTTTTGAGACAGGCGGTCGCCCTTCTCCAAGTGTAGGAGTTTTTAGCCCCACATAGAGCCACAGCCGCCGCGAAGACCAGCTCTTTCGCGGCCTTGCACACGGCCACGGGGTCCTGGGCGTGTTTAAACCTCTCCATCTTCGCCTCCAGCGCCGCGGCCTCGTTTCTAAGCGCCGCGGCGAGGTCCACCCTATGCGGCTTCCCGCAGAGCAGGACCCCCCAGTGGGTGACGAAGTAGTGAAATAGGTCCTCCCCCGGCTCGGGTAGGGCCTGCGCGTCGTAGCCCTCTGGCAGATCAGCCGCATGGCCGTACGCCACCACGTCTACGTCGTGTGTGTTGCCGTCTAGCGCCCCGCCGAAGAGATATACCGACGCCCCTCCGCAGAGGTGTTGAAAGTCTGCATATACGCGTTTAACTAAGTCGAGGGGAGGTACGTCGTACGTGTTGAAACACGTTGTGGGGACGTGGCGCTCCTCGCCGGACCTCCTGATGTGCACCACCTCGAGGCCCCGCCTCGTCAGGAAGTCCGCCAGGAACTGCCTGTGGCAGTGTCTCCAGTTTTCCTCTCGGCACATCAACGCCGCAGTCCTCTGCCGCGCCGTCTTCTCCAGCTCCTCCAGCTGGAGGAGCGCCGGGGCGTAGTGGTAAAGCCGCCACACATACATGTCGAAGGTCTGCGACTCCACGCAACCAGCCCTCGGCCCCCTGACGCCCAACGCCCCGAGCTCCCCCAGCCACACGTACTCAATCCCCGCCCTCCCCAGCGCCTCTTTTAAAGCCCCGCCTGTGTAGAAGCCCGTCTTTGACCGCGGAAACCGCCGCACGTCTATGAGGACCTCGACGCCGCGGCTTTTCAACGCGTTGAGGAACTCGCCGGGGGAGAAGCCGCCGTAGCCGATGGTGTAAAGCATGTACTTAAAGTACATAGCATTTATTTACCAACATACTCCCCTTCCCATGGGCAACGCCTGGCCACAAGTGAGGGTATGTGGAGGTTCGCGGTGATAGCCGTAGCGGCCACGTTAGCCCTAGCCCTCTTCTTGTTGCAAGCCGTATCTACAGCCGCCTCGCCGTCTTACATCCTGGCCGCGGCCGCTCCCCAGCGCGTCTTGAACGCCACGGCAGAGAGGAGGGAGGTCGTCGTTGTGCACACAGGGACTGTAAACCTTACCGAACTGTTCTTAAACGGCACCGCCCGCCCCGGCTGGCTTAAGAATATATCGAGCCCCCCGTCTACTGAATACTGCCCCCTACAGACAGCCGCCTGCCCCCAGCTCCTAAATATGACGGCGTATGATGTCCACTACAACTCTGCCCCCCTCAACGCCTCCGGCGGGGGGTCTCAGCCAGCCGCGGCTGTACGCGCCGCGTTGTCGTGGCATTTGGCGCTCGGCGCGGCTGGCGCGGCGCTATACGGATACGGCCTCTACCTCTCGGCGTGTAGCGGGCCGTTGTGTAGGTGGAGGAGGTTCAAGGCGGTTATGCCTCTGTCTGTAGCCACGGTGTTGATATCCGCCGCCTTGTCTGCGGCATCGCCGTTTTATCTAGCGCTGGCGGCCCCCGGCGTCTGGGGCGTGGCGCATTACTACAAGGCGAGGAGGAGGCTTGCCCTATGGCTAAGTTCGACGTTGACGTGATAGCACGCATACTTCTAGCCCTCCTCCAGGGGCCTATGGGGAGGACAGCTCTCTACATGAGGACAAAGCTGAACTACCCCCGCTTCGTGCAGTATCTGGAGTACCTCAAGGAGCGGGGGCTTGTGGCGGAGCGAGACGGCGCTGTGAGGCTCACTGAGAAAGGCGTCGAGGTGGCCAAGGCGCTGGACAAGGCACTTAGCGAACTGCTGTGATGTACTCACAGTACGTCAGATTTATAGCGCCAGGCCCCGTGGATACACATGCGGCGCGTGGTCTTGGCGGCGGGGCTTGTGCTAGCCATCATCGCCATAGCCCTCCTCATGTCTAAACCCGCAGACCTGTCCACGCCGGGGGAGCCGGCCGAAACCCACGTGGCCAACGGGTCGGCCTTCTCTGCGTCGAGATTCGGCGACTTCGCCGTGGAGTTCTACAGAAGGCTGGCCTTGGGGGACCTGGACAAAAACCTGGTTGTTTCGCCCTATTCGGTGTATAAGGCCTTCGCCATGGCCTACGCGGGGGCTGCCGGCGAGACCCGGGAGGAGATCAAGAAGGTATTCAGCTTTGGGGAGGATCCATGTGCGGTAGAGAGGGCGGGACGCGGCGTGGACGAGGCTGTTTCTGCCTGGCTTCAGAAAGATATGTACGTGGCCGCGTCGTACCTAAGAGGTATGGCTTGTCTAGGCGCCGAGGTGAGACGCGTGGATTTCAAAAGCGGCTACAGATCAGCCATAGCCGAGATCAATAGGTGGGTTGCCGAGAAGACCCGGGGCTACGTGAAGGACCTCATCCCCACGGACTACCCCCGCGGCGGAGACATACGCGTCGTGTTGGTCTCGGCGCTTTTCATCAACGGCAGTTGGTGGCCTGACAGATTTAACAAAGTAGGCAAGGGGGAGTTCCAGGGAGTAGGCCCCGTGGAGTACATGGCGCTTGATTTGAGGTCCTGCGGCGACCCCTCGCTGAGGGGGCGCGTCACGCCGGGGCTCACAGTGGTGGAGTTGCCTCTCAGAGATATGGACGTCGCGGTGTATATAGTGATACCGGCGTCGTTACGCGAGTACGCGGGGAGCCTCACCTACGACAAGTTGAGAAGCGACATCTCGAACCTAACTGACGAAGTGGTGAGCGTGAAGATGCCGCCGTTTCAAGCCCAGTTTAAAAACTCCGTGAAGTCTACGTTAAGAGAGATGGGGGTCCGCCTGGCGTTTGACCCCGACGAGGCCGACTTCTCTCCCATGACAGAGGGCCAGACGCAACTGTATATAGACGACGTGTTTCACGGCGCCTATATAAAGGCAGATGAAAACGGGGTTGTGGCGGCCGGGGCCGCCGGCGTCGTGATGAAGCCCATCTGCGCCAAGGCCGGCGGCGTGGAGGTCGTGGTGGATAGGCCCTTCCTCTTCGTGCTGGCGGATAGGAAGACGGGCGCCATATACTTCATCGGCCACGTGGTGGACCCCTCTAGATGATGCCGGAGATATACCACTGGAACAGGACGATGTTTTTCTCCACGGTCTCCGGGTAGACGCCGAACTCCTCAGCGGCCTTCACGTAGTCGTAGCGTAGGCCGTGTTTCTTGGCGGCGTAGTAGAGAAGGGCGGCCACCACCCCCTCCACCTTCAAGCCGTCTAACGCCCCCCTCTTTTTGAGGAAGTCGTAGAGGGCTCTTATCTCTTCGGCCACGCCGGCGCCGTATTTCTCCTTCACCGCCTCCAGCAGCTGCTCGAAGCGGTCCCGCGGATATCTGAAGCCTTGTTGATACAACTTGCTGTACCACTGGTACGCGCAGAAAAACGAGACGCCGTGCTTCGCTACGATCTTGTCAAGGGGCGTGGCCTCGCCCGCCCTCTTCCTGCATATATACTCGGCGGCTGCCTTGGCGCATCTATCGCCCTCAGCCCCGACGTTGGACAGAATCGCGTCTACGCAGCTGGACACGAAGTCGGTTCTAGGGGGCCAGTGAAAGACCACGGGAAAAAAGACGTGGTGTTTTATATCAGAACCGGAGGGCGGCGTCTATGTTCATCGGCGGGAAGTCCTCAGGGCTTATCCTCAGTTCGAGCAACTTGAGGCCAGGCTCAGTGACGAACTTCACCGCCTTGTGTATGTCTTCGTCTTTACTCACAGACATGGCCTCCACGCCGAAGGCCTCAGCGAGCTTCACGAAGTCTGGGTTCGTGTGTAGCGTGCCGAAGACCCTGCCCATCTTCTGGGCCTTCTGCCGGGCGTAGAGCACCCTATACGAGTTGTCGTTGACGACGATTATCTTAACTGGTATCTTCTCCCGTGCCGCGGTCTCTAGGTCCTGGACGGTCATCATGAACTCCCCGTCGCCAACCACGGCGTAGACGTCTCGCTCGGGGGCGGCCAGTTTAGCTCCCAGCGCCGCGGGGAAGGCGAACCCCATAGCGCCTAGGTTGAAGGCCGCCAGGTATCCCCGTTCCGACCTGACCCTCACAAAGCTGAAGGTGTAGACGATGTGCATGCCCTGGCCGCCAACCATCACGAAATTCCGCGGGAGGGCCTCGTCTAGCTGGCGGAAGAACTTAGACGGGTTGACGAATCCCTCGTACCTCCGCGAGAGGGCCTCCTGCAGGAGGCTGTTCCAGCCCGCCCTAAGCTCCTCAATCTCCTTGAACCACTCCTCCGCTGGGCCGTACTGGAAGTCGAAGGAGGCCAGCTTCCTGAGGAAGTCCACAGCGTCTGCATAGAAGCGGAAAGTGTAAGGCACGGGCTTCTTCTCCGCCAAGGGGTCCAGATTCACCACAACTATGTCGCCTCTGGGCACATAGTTGTAGCCATATGTAGTCGTGTCTGAGAGCCCCGCCCCCACCGCCAGCACCAGGTCGGCCCTAAGCAGGGCCTGGTCCGCGACCGGATTCCCCCCTCCGAAGCCTGCTCTGCCTAGGAAGAGGGGGTGGTCCTCGGGGAAGGCCCCCCTGCCGTTGCCCGTGACGGCGACCGGGATCCTCCACCTCTCCGCAACCTTGAGAAGCAACGCGGCGCCCTCCGCGTTGTTTACGCCGCCGCCGGCCAGGATAACAGGTCGTCTCGACCGCCGCAGAAGCTCCACCACCTGCTTAACGCCGTCGGGCGGGACCGTTGGCGGCGGCGTTATCTTCGCCTCACACTTAGCCAGTTCAGAGGGCATGGACCACACGTCTTCCGGAACCTCCACAAAGACGGGGCCCTGGGGCGGGGAGGTAGCGACTGAGTACGCATCGGCGATTACCTTGGCGGCCTCAAGCGGCCTGTCTATCCTATACGCCGCCTTGACTATGGGCCTTATGATCTCTCTCTGCGGCACCTCCAGCCATGAGTCTAGCCCCGCCAACCTCCTCTTCACCGCACCAGATATGAGGAGCAGAGGCGACGTGTCTTTATACGCGTTTGCCACAGATATAAGAGAGTTGAGAAACCCGGGCCCTCCATGGACCGCCGCAACGCCAGGCGCCCCCGTCAACCTGCCCTCCGCGTCTGCCATAGACACAGCCACTTGCTCATGGCGCGTTGACACGTACCTAATTCCGCTATCTTTCAACGCGTCGATGAAATCAAGTATTGAGGTGCCGATGAGGCCGTAGACCCTCTTGACGTCTAGTTGCTTCAGACACGCGACGACCACCTCGGCGACGTTCATGGCATGTTCACCACGTTCTCAGGCCTCAGCCCCGCGAGGGCCCTAACCACGTTCTCCAACGTCACGTTTATAATGCGCATACGCGCCTCGCTGGTGGCGCCCCCTATGTGCGGGGTGACGACTACGTTGAAGCCCTCCTTAGCTACCTGCAGAAGCGGGTGGTCCGCCGGCGGAGGCTCCACGGAGAAGACGTCCACCCCGACCCCGGCGATCCAGCCCTCCCGCACAGCTCTCGCCAACGCTTCCTCGTCTGTGATCTCGCCCCTTGATACGTTTATGAGAATTGCCGTAGGCTTCATCATCCTTAGCTCTTTCTCGCCGATCATGCCCCTGGTCTCCGGCTTCAGAGGCACGTGGATGCTCAATATATCGCTCTCAGCCAGCAACCTGTTAAACGGCCTATACTCAACGCCAAGCTTCTCCACCTCCTCCCTGCGCACCACGTCGTAGTAAATCACCTTGGCGCCGAAGGCCAAGACCCTAGCCGTAACCTCCCTTCCTATCCTCCCCATCCCCAGAACCCCCCACGTCTTGCCGTAGATCTCGCCGACGACGTTCCTAAGCTCCCCCTGCGTCCACTGCCCCCCGACGAGCTTACTGTGGGCATACACGGCGCGCTTCAGCAACATTAAGGCCAGCATCACCGTATGCTCAGCCACAGACACGGCGTTAGCCCCGCCTATGTTCGCCACCGGGATGCCCCTCTTTGCGCAGGCCTCTACGTCTATGTGGTCGTAGCCGGTGCTCGGCTGTTGGATAAGTCTCACCTTGCTCATCTTCTCGCAGAGAGATGCGTCGATCTTGATCCTAAACGTGTAGTCGCCAACCACCACGTCTGCATCGGCGACTTGTCTCGCCACCTCCTCGTAGTTAGGCTCGAAAATAGTCACAACGTCGATATCCTCCGGCGAGATGCCGTGTCTCTGCGCCACCGGAGTAGCCCACATCTTAATCAACGCCTCTGGCACAGGCGACAAAACCACAACCTTATACTTGCCCATAGACGCCTCATCAAAACAATTTAAAAGTATTAACAAAAATATTTAGAAAGAATAAAATCTATAAATGAAGATATTACATGGATATAATTTGGACAAAAAGAGAAATACCGCCGGAACAGAATTGGGAAAGGTTCAGGGCCCATGCTACAAACCTTTTAAGAACGTACAAAAAACCCGCCATGGAGCTCGGTAGTTACGACATTGACCGCCTCGCCGTGGCCACTGTGGCGTCTCACACGGCTCTTCAGATCCTGAGAGGCGCCAAGAAATACGGCTTCAGAACCATCGCCGTGGCCAGCCGGAGGGACGTCGCCGAGTTCTACCGCCAGTTCCCCTTCATAGACGAGGTGTGGGAGTCCGACTTCTCCAACTTCAGGAAGACGGCGGAGAAGCTGGCGGAGGCAAATGCCGTCCTTATCCCCCACGGCTCCTACGTGGAATACGTCGGCTGGCGCCAAGCCCTGGAGGCGCCTGTCCCCACGCTGGGGTGCAGAGAGCTCTTGAGGTGGGAGGCTGACCAACACAAGAAGATGGAACTCCTCAAGCTGGCCGGGATACCCACTCCGAGGATCTATATGTCGCCTGAGGAGGTGGACGGGCCAGTCATCGTGAAGCTCTTCGGCGCCAAGGGAGGCAGGGGGTACTTCCTGGCGCGGAGCAGAGAGGAGCTGACGAGGAGGCTTGCCGTGGTCAGGGAGCAACACATAATTCAGGAGTACGTCTTCGGCGTCCCTGCGTATTACCACTACTTCGCCTCGCCGGTCTACGGCAGGGTGGAGCTCTTCGGTGCAGACATACGCTACGAGACAAACGTAGACGGGAGGACCTTCGGCTGGGTCGAGCCCACCTTCGTGGTGGTGGGCAACCTCCCCCTGGTGTTGAGGGAATCCCTGCTTCCCACCATATGGCGATACGGCGTCCAGTTCGCCAAAGCGGTCAAGGAGGTGGTGGGGTGCGAAATGGCGGGTCCCTACTGCCTCGAGTCCATCATAAAAGACGACATGTCCATATCGGTGTTTGAATTCTCCGGCAGAATAGTGGCGGGCACCAACATCTACATGGGCTACGGCTCCCCCTACTCAGTCCTCTACTTCGAAAAGCCCATGGACATGGGCGAGAGAATAGCCCACGAGATAAGAGAAGCGGCGAAACAAGGCAAACTAGACAAGCTCTTCACCTGACGTAGCCGCGCCGGCATATAAGACGGTCTGTAAAAGACGTCCCACGGCCACCTCGGCGGCTAAAGCGAGGCGGCGCTGCTGGCTACAGACCGCCGCCCTCGGCGCCTTTGTGAGACAGCACTACGGCCTTCAGCCTAGCTATGAACGTGGCTATGAGGCGGGCGGCGGTTTCGTCATCTGGTATCTTGCTCCTCACGCCCTCTGGGTCTGGGCCGTTGTATTGATACTCATGTAGCTGAAGCGCAAGCGCCGTCAGCTCCACGGCGTTGGGCACCGCCTTCTCCAGCAACACCGCGATTTCCATAAGCCTACTCGTAGGCGCCGTCGCGGCGACCCACTCATAAAGCGGCACCGCGGCGTTTCCCACCCGCTTATACCCCCTATACCTCTCTTCAAGAAGAGCTAGATTCCTCAACGCAAAGTGAGAGAGAAGCGATTTCCACGCCTGGAAAGCCTTACCTGCGGCGTTTCTCAAGAGACCATCTGCCAGAAACGCCTCAGCCACCTTCAGCTCCTTCTCAGCCTCCCCGAGCCTCTCCTCAGAAAGCCGCCCAACGTTTAGCCTCTTCACATACACAACCTCGTCGGCCCGCCGTCTTAAAAACTTAAGCCGCGTAGCCGGGCCATACGGCTTATGCTGAGCCTCTGCGAGACGCCTCGCAGCGATATCGCCAGCCCTCCCCGCCGGCTCGCTTGTGTCAACCACACACCGCGGCCGTGTCGTACGAGCTCGCCATACCCCTCTTCTTCTCAGCCGTTGCCCCTCCGACAGGTCCGGCGGAGGGCGAGCCGGCGACGCGCCGAACACAGCCGCACTGCATCTCGCTCAATCGGCAAAGAGCTTCGCGCCGGCCGCTATGTGGTGATTTCGGCGAGTTTCCCCTGCTCGGCCGCCTCTCTTATCTCCATTGCTATGCGCCTACCTATGGAGATGGGTTTGCCGAAGTATAGCTTTGAGTACTGCCCGCCTATCCCTA